>Ga0116229_10000049_pt1 | contig 98686 bp, 55 predicted proteins | sample S1TSphgellanicum_3_FD_87313 | JGI IMG/M metagenome (GOLD analysis project Ga0116229, IMG submission 87313) | Host-associated microbial communities from peat moss isolated from Minnesota, USA - S1T2_Fc - Sphagnum magellanicum MG | ecosystem: Host-associated > Plants > Peat moss > Unclassified...
ACCTCTTTTCTTTTCTTTTCTTTCTCTTCACTTCTTTCCTTTCCCTTTTTCTCTTTTGCACTTGACAAACTCCTATGATATTACTAGAGACTCTCAAGCTCTAGTTCTAGAGACTTTCTAGCTTTAGATTTCTTTCAACTTTCTCACCAAACAACCTAAACTTTGATACCATGTTAACAAATAAGAGATCTACTCAAGTGCAAACATAAATCTTTATTGAAAGGAAACTACAACATAATGCTCACAACACAAAACACAACATCAAGAACTTTCCAAGGTTTTTGTCACATGAAATACACAAACTTGTGTAATGAAGAAAAGAGAAACAAACCATCAACACCAAGGTATTTAACTACAAGACCAAACCATAAATAACCAAACTAAAATAAGTAACGAAAGTAATTCAACCTTGTGAAAGTAACCTAGTTACTTTCCTACTCCAGTAACTAATGAAACCTAACTAGTTGAACTTGAATTCTCAACAGGAACAAAACACGAGGAACATACTAGAAGTTGGTATAAGTTACATGTTTTAGATTCAAAAGCCTTGTTAAAAACTAAAAGTCTAAAAGTCACAAAAAAATATGATGATGCCTTGCATGCAGCATGCAATTTTTGCAAAATTTGGTGGTGGAAAGCCTTTTGTCATTTTTAAATCTAAAGACATATTAGAGCTTGAAACAATTTCAAATTCAGGTCTTCAATTTCTTGAGATGCCTTGTATGCAACCTCTTCTTCAAGTGTTGTGATATTTTGGTGGCTTCATGCACCTGCATCTACCACCCAATATGCATGGGCATCCATTTATAAATTTTGTTGCAATGTGTAACACCATTATGTGGTGCTTCATTTGATCCTGATTGGTTTAAGAACATGGGTTTCATATTGAAAGTGGAAAACAAATCAAGATCTTTTGAATTGCAGCATGAATTTGCAGGTATGTTTTTTGATTCTTTGGATTTTTTTTTTTAAAAATTCCCAATCAAAGAGTAGTAGTGGATATACCTTTCCTTATTATATTGTTAATTTGGGTCATTTTTGTCATGGCAGCAACCGACACAAATATTTTCAACTACTTATACATACAAACTTGGGTACTTGGAGCTCTTTAGTGGTTAAGTCTTCAAAAAGAATCTCAAAAGGAATCTCCAATGACAATGATTGTGATAACAAGGAAAGAGGGGAGAAAAATGTAAAACGAAAGAAGAAGAAGACTTCACAAGTTGTATTAAAATCTATTTCTGTGCCAAATGATAATAGAGATTCAAAGAAGACCTAATAATCTCATTTTTGTACATATACATATTCCTAGTTCTTATCATTCTTCACACTTGTTTTGTGGTTTGCCATGATAAGTCTTGCACCTTGTTTTGGCATCTATAGGCAATTTTACTAAACATAGGACACTAGATTATCAAAATCATTTATAGGCAATTTCTATTATACATCACTAGAATGTAAATCAAGAACATTTTGTGCTTGATAACAATATTTTGAAGGATGTAACATTGTTAGAAGGCTCCAGATCTAGAATATGTAATGGAAAATGTAGAAGGATGGGAAAGATTCAAAGTCCTGTAAATTTTGATCCCAAGTGTTTATAATGTTCTATGTTGTTGATGTTTTCAATATGTTTGACTTCCTCCGAATTTGTTTCACATGCATTGGAATGTTTCTTCATGGAATTATACCTCATCTGTAAGTTTGGATCATCCAACATCCTCCTTAGCATGGTTATTTCACTTTGATAGGGTGTATTTCTAGGCACATTTTTTTTGTATTTGGTAGCTGCAATAGTCATGAACAAGGAATGTGGCATTCCTACCTTGTGTTAGTGCATCAAGGGTCCTTAGTATAGCCTTCTTCATAAACATTGGTTGAGATGACACAATTCCAAAGCCTCCTCCTATTTGATATATTTTAGGCCATCCATTGATGATCCTATGTTTAATCCACATCCAAGTCTTGGAAACAATCACCTCCTAGCTAGTTGGCTGGCTAGTTGTCTTATAAGCCCTCTTGACCATGCATTGATATAGATGAAAGCCAAATGTACAAAAACTTCAAAGAAAGGAATCTAGTTCACTTCATTTCATAAAAGTGTGGCACCCAACGTGGATCCACATAATGTGTGCAAATCTAAATGTGACCAATTAGGATTGGTCCAAAAACTATTCAATGTATTACACTACTAGAAATTGTTGGAACATGCAAAAATAGAAATTATTGTTATTTCAACAATGTTATGCCAATCTAATGTTCTATGGACAAAACTTGTAAACTAATCCTAGTGATTCATGAAAATAATTTGCAGCTTCATGAAAATAGTTTAGAAATATGTTATTCACATCATATGGTATCTTCAAAGGATAACTAATTGGAAAATTCACTTTGCATTTGTTTTGACATGCTAGGTTGTGACAATCTAGAGAGCAAGGGTGAATGGAACAAATGGGGGTCTCTTAAAAACACTGCATTATACCAAATGTGCAAATCCTAGAAAAGGTAGGTACTATTATTCATGCTCACATCAGTGACTAGAATGATGTGTCTCAAAATTGTGGTACAAGTTTTGAGAACACCATTGAACCCATGGCATCCCATGTTTTCATCTACTCATAATAATGGAGGCACCTAATGTCCTTGGTGACTTCAATGTTTTATCTTTACTATATTATGTAGTTTTTTGTTTTGCAATTCAACTTTTTGCTTTAAATTTGTTCCACATCAATGAAGGATAAGTATCAATTTGTAAACTTTAGATTTCTTTTGTATTTTTTGGTTGTGCTTCTTAGATGTAGTTTTTTGCATCCATCCATCTTGACAACTATTATGGGTTTAGATGGTCAAACTTTGTTATGATTGCATGAGTGCAATTTGAGTGAGATGTCATTGAGATTGAACCATTGGCAGGTTTGAGTCAATAAACGTAATGAAACTTCAAAGTTGTTTTCAATCAATGAATTGTCAATGGTGTGTTGCTTATCACCTTCTCATGCATTTGCTCATTGGGTAGTATTTTTTCAATATGTTCTTGTGCCAGACATTGACATTTGTGAAGATCATGCCATAAGTGTCCCCAAACTTTTGTTGAGCTTCTTACTGAAGCCTTTCATTCATTGATGGCCATCTATTTAAAAAGACATGGACTTGGGACATGATAGGCTAGTTGGGATCATTGATGGCCCAAAATTCTTCTATGATTATTTTCTTAGGAGCCTCTTGCCATGGAAGAAATTCAACATGATGGAGTCTAGCAAGAGTTTTGTGACATCTACCTCTAGTTTTAAAAAGAGAAGCCAAATAAATTTGTCACTAATGGTACTGAGAGAATATTAATCCAAGTTCAATAAGGGAATACTCTTTTGGATTGTAGGCTATTATACCATGAATGTTTTTGGTTGATTATGTCTAGGAGGGCCTTGGACATTGGTGCAATGTAGGAACTATACATGGCCTAAAAATATGTTGTGAGTTTATTGCCATAACTCCACAAACATTTCTTTGTTAACTTTTAGTGTTGAATATATTTAATATAACATTTGGAAAATTAACTTGAGATTCATCCATATTTTTTTTATATTAATTATCTTTTTAGTGCTAGGGGCCATGGTGACTAGTAGGCAAGCAAGCTTCATCTAGCTTGATGCATGTTAGTTGTCTTACTTATGATTGTTTGTGCTTAGTAGGGTGTGTAATTTTCATTGAATTTAATGCATATTATGCCCAATGTTGGTGGGGTCTTGGGGTTAGTAAGCATGTGCAAGGTATTTGGGAACAATGATATCAAGGCTATGTGGATGAATTATTACTCTTCTTAAAAATATTTAAGTAAATACGAGTAAAAGGTTTGAATAAATAATGCTTGGATCTGATGATATGCCAACACTTTATTGTAGATTACCCAACTGATGAAAGGTATTTGCAAGCCAATGAAAGTTTAAAGCATTTGCATTGGTTTAAGAGATTTTGTGGAACATTAATAATTTCCAAGATGGTACATAGTTTGTAAATGCTTTTGCAGGACGTATATGCAGTTTTAGACTTAGTTTACAAGGTGAGGTTGTTTTTGATAATAGTTGCCTCCTTGATTTTAGTAGCTTGAAAAGGTGGATCTTACATATCCAAGATTTCACATCATAGCCAATTAGTAACACATGATTGCATTTTTGTTGAACATTGCAATTTTTTTGTATTGTTTGAATTGTGGAAACCCTAATACCTTTGTGCGATGGTTGCAAGACATTGTTCATGGAGGTTTATCATCAAGGGCATGGAATCTTTGTCCTTGGAGTTGTCCCCCTATTGGAGTATAATAGATTTTGTTACAACTACACACTTCCAATGGTTGGTATGTGGGCTTGTTTGGTTCTAGGCTACTAACCTAGATTGAAAGTGAACTAAAGTAGGAAGTTACATATTTGCAACTAACTATAGGAGTCAATGGAGTGTTGCATCTCGAATTCCCTTTAATTGAGGTTTGAAGATAAGAATGTAGACTAGATGTACTAGTGATTTCATTATATAACTTTTGCTGAGCTTGCATGGTTCATATACTATAATTATTCCAATAAAGATTCAACTTAATGCCAATTGCATTATAGTCCATTGGTCAACTCAACATCAACTATAATGACAAAAGAAAATAAACATGTTAACTTCCTTGTAATTAATTTTGACCTCTTTTCTTACATATATCTCCCATTATATTAGTTAGGCTTTGTACTTAAGCTTGACTCCTTTCACAACTCTGTTGATGCACCTTACGCCTTAACATTATTATTAAATCTAGTTGACCTATCAACTAAATTTTTACTATTGCTCAACTCTTATTATGGGGGCATGAGTGTGCCACGCATCACTTCATTACTAGCCATCCGTTTGATTTTTCTTGAAATTGCAACATGGTGCACAATAAAAAGTGCCACGTGTTGCCCCACTATTAGCCTAAACACTCCACAAACGTAGTTGTGATATAGTCAACCTTGCAACTCAATTTCTACTATGCCTCAATTGATCCAATAAACATATCAAATCACCATGTGTTATTTCATTATTGGCCAAATGATTTTCTCATCATACTTGTAACATAGTCAACTTTCCAACTAATCCTTTATTTTAAGTCGACTATTGGTTTAGGGTTACGAGTGTGCCATGCGTCACCTCACTATTAGACAAACACTCCAACTTGCATACATCTAACATAATCAAAATTACAACTAAATGTCTACTGATGTCATGCCCAGTTAGTAGATGAAGTTCATCCACCATGCAAGGGTAGTTGACAACATCCTTTAACCAGATTGGTAAAACATTTTGCTACTAAAATGGTAAGTAGTGGCATGTAGTGGCTATTGTTAGGATATTGACATGTGGCAAACACTTTCAATTGTAATGACACTCTCAACTTAAACTTATTGACTTTGTTGGTTTGCAATTGTCAAAAACATTTCCCAATTGTAAAAAAAATTTGCAACTATGTTTGTAGTTGAACAATAGTTGAAAATGTAATTGCAAAAGGGGGGGGGGGTTTCTACTAGTGTATGCATAAGCAACCCAATTAATTTGGATATTGCAACTATTTTTTACTACTATAACACAAACAAACTCCAAACTTCAATGTTGTATTTTATTTGTATTTCCAGCCATTTTTGTCAAATCACAAACTAAAAGTTTTCACAATTTATATTGTTGGTACATTTGACTCCCCTAAACTGAATGCATCCTTGCTTGTCTCGCACAACCCTTGCACATTGATGAAGTATTATAAATTGATGTTTTCATTCAAATCATCATATTTCACCTAGAAGTTACAACAATAACATAAAACCAAAATAAAATGTTATCTATTTTGGTAAATGAAAATCGTGGAATTTCATGTATCCAATTCACGTGTTAGAACCATGTAATTCATATAATTATAGCTAATACCTTTGCCATTCATATACTGTGAACCACACAATGATTCAACTCGAACAAGCTTAAGTGTGGTTAAACTTGTGGCAACAAGGTGTGTAGTTTGCTGGAATTGTCAAAATTAGTAGACTTAAAAAAAGAAAGTATAAGGAAGAGTTGTACAAACAAACTTGAGATCCTTATGGATGGAAGATACTTCATGTGCAAACCCAAATTCATCACCTTCTATGTGCAAAAAAGAGAGGCGTGCCTTATAGGATTAGCAACAACTTTAACACAAGTTTGAAACATAGAAATGAAAAATAGATCACAATAGAAAAAAGAAGAGTAGAAACATTAATGAAGACTTCATGAACAAAAAAGGTGATGGGTCTTGCAACCAATAAGAAAAAAAAGAATTTTGAAACAAAAAATGAAGCTAGGGTTCTTGAACTTTTTGGGTGGGTGGTTCCTAGTGGTCCACCCAAGGATGTTTCCACCCAACCCAATGTACATGCAACCATTATCATCAAGGGTGAATATGGTAACCAACTTAAAAAGTGTTATGACAAGCCTAGATACAATGTAACTTCTCATTCAATACACTCAATAACCTATCAATATTCAGAATTTGCAATACTTCATCAAACAAGGGAGATTAATTTTATATGACACCTTACCCCCCCCTTCATTAGCTTGAATGATTTCAGGTCTATTCTATGTACTGAAAGTGGTTTTTTCTGCTCTAAATAATAGAATTTATAACTGTTTTAGCTGGGCACAATTCATGAGTTTAGAAACTTAAGGTTCAAGGTCTAGCAGTCAATTATTAAAAGGTGCATGTACAAATTGCTACATTGAGCATACAAGCTAACTCACAACTTACCATGGAATTTCAATTATATATCTAGTCATTGTTTTTATGTCCAAGAGATGCAAAAGGGTCAAAACTAGGATTGATTTAATTCCTACCAATTGGTAACCAAATCTGACCAAAATGGTCAATGAACACATAGTACTATCCTTTGCTTGCAAACTACAGTCTTGCAAATATAAACTCAGAATTGGTTTCCCATGTTTGAGTTTTGATAAGATGAACATTTGACTAGGAGATTTCTATTAACATTGGCACCCTTATTTACATAGGGTATGTTACTAGTAAAAAAAGTCAATGCATTTGCCAAAATCCATATAGCTATTATACACCATATTTAAATCAAGACAAATCCCCTTTGAACAAACTAAACCTCCAAATCACACCTATGGACCTCCAATCAACAAATCAAACATCCTACATTTTGCAACCCATATGGGAATCTGAAATTGTCTTCACCAGATCTCACATCACCTTTTCAAACCTCTTTCCAACTCTGCAACATTTTTAAGACCTTTCAAAAAGTTGCTCAGTCCATGATAAGCCTTTCTTGCCTTTCTTTCACAATTTTGCAACACAAATGGGATACCTTTTCAAATCATGCACAAGTTCAATAATAACTTCTCTTACCCCTCCACTCTACATAGTCACAAATGGGACATTCACTACTACAAAATGTGGGTGCAGGTCACTAGTCCTCGTTCACTAGACCAATGAATTCACTGCTTCTTCATTGGTCCCTATTCACTACAACTAATGAATTCACTTGAAATCCAGTGAAATCACTTGGCGTACAGGGACACCTTTTGTTGTAGTGATTTTGAAGATGGTATTAAGTCCATTGAAGACTTTTTATCACCTTTCTACATATCAACAATGCATTTGTTTGTAGTGGTTTGAAGAGGCCAACAACTAATAATTCAAACACCTTCAATGGACCCAAACAACCCTAGCACAATCTATTAACTTTTTCAAAATAGATGGCTTGTTAAAAAACTTGCATTTTTTTTTAACATGGGCACCCTGTCCAATGTTGCAACTCAAGAGCTAGAGGGCTTCCTTCCTTTGATGAACTTAAGGAAGCTTGCTCAGGTGGTGGCAAGAACTTAGAATCACCTGAACCAAAAGCCTTTTGACCACGACTTGAAATGAGATTTTTTGTATTGTTTCAAAGGTTTTAGGGTTGTTATGTTGCAAGCTTTAGTGTGGGTTTTTCCTGTAAGCATCAAGGGCAAGAAGTTCTTTTGCCATTGCAACCTTTTTCGACTCCTTGTAAAGAGTTTATAACTAACTTAAGAAATAAAACAATGTTTTGTTATGCAGAGCTCTATGAAAGTGGTCAACATTTTGTGACACCCAAGTTTTGAAAAATACAAAATTGATGTACCTTTGGAAGCGAACACACCCTAAGTAAAATGAATTAAACAATGAAAGCAATGCTTAGCTTGGGAACTTTGTAAACATGCAAGCACAACATCAGTAACAAAATGTAAATGAAAAATCTTACTTTAAGGGGGAAAGTAAGTTCAAAGATCGTAAAACGTTGTTGTTTTGTGCGATGTTTGCAACTCTAAAACGATCATACTCACACTCGTACTCCTCACATGGTTCATTGCCTAACACCATATTTCAGGTAGTAACAATTTCAAACATCATTGCACTTGGACATCTAGGTTCAGAAATTAAAGTTAAGCAATTTCCTTTTTTCAAAATTGTGATATAGCCAAATAGGTGATGATCCCCATCAATGTTTAGCCGATTTTGGCTATAATCTTAATATGAATGTAAATTTCTATCAAAACATGATTTTTTAGGGCTATTCACTTGAAAAATGTAAAAAAAAATGGGGATTTACTTGAATTTGGTCGCATTTAAGCTATTGAAAATAACCAAAATTTGGATTTTAATCATTTAAAAATTGAATATAATATTTTGGCTATATTAGGCTAGCAAAAAAAGGTTGGAGTTTAGTCCTACACTAGCCTTTCTTTTAGTGGCGAAATTTTGCCCAAAAGTTAAATGATGAATTAAAAACTTGCAAATGAAGTGATTTTGAAGGTATTCAATTGCTAGAAGTGAGAATGTTTTTGGTAAAAGTTGCCAAAATTCTACTATTGGTTTTCCCTATATAGCTAATCTACATATAGGAAAATAATTAAATTCTTTTATTTCATATATAAATTATACCTAGATTTGATCAATTATTTCTTTAGATGATTGTCATGTTTTCTACACATTTTTTTGGATGATAGCCTATTTGGTTCTAAACAAAGATTCCTTAACAACAACCTTGTTATGCACATGTACATCCATCTTGCTAATATGGATGAATTTGGATGAAGTACCAGTATCATAGCCTCTATAGATGAATTTGGATGAAACATGTTTCATTTGTTTTCATCAACAATGTCTTGCAACCATCAAACTTTTAGGTTTCAATCTTGTGTTTGATGTTGCTATGTTCCTATTGAGTTGCAAATGATCCTTTGACGCTTTTGGTTGCCGTGCCATTGTTGAGCTCTTGGAGGTGAATTACATTCAAGTAAGGTATTTTTCTTCAATTATTGCATACAAATGCATGATGAATTAGGTTTAATTTATTAGTATGAAGAGCTAGCTTTCAAGAGCTCTATGAAAGAGGTCACTACTATTCATCAGAGATGGGTGAATTGAATAGACATCGTGAATGAAAAAATTGCCCCTTGTGGCAATTGGGTGTTCAGGTTTGAACTTGATAGTAGGAGAAGATTCTTGAAACACGACCCCTTGCACGGACCCCAGTATGTAATACATTCTATCTTTGCCCAACAATCTCCTAATTCATGCAATTGTAGCTTAGTGTATGTTCAATATTGATTCTACTACAATATTGGCCTGTTTTGAAATTCCTTGTTTTGCAAATAGCTCCCTTACAAAATGCCATCTTCCTTGTATGGACAGTGCAAACAGAATTTTGTTAATGGTTTGTCCTATTTTGTGACAGAGTCCATTTATTGTTTGGCTTCTTTTTCTCTGGTCCAATATCCAACCATTGCAAAATCTCAGTGCCTTTTGCTGGGATTTTATGGTGTTGTGCACACCATCTTTAGAAATCTTGGTTGTATAGTTGTTGGCAGAGATGCCAAATTTTGTCCATCTAGTTCATTCCTTTTGCGTGGATGTGTATGGCATTATTTGCATAATGGCGCAGTTTAATTTGCATGATATTATTTGGTGCCCATCTCCTTCAAATTCTGTAATGGGGATGAAGTAACCAATGTTGAGCCACTAGTGTATGACCTCGGGATGTAAATTTGAACATAGAAATTCACTTGCAATTACAACAGTTTATGATTGCATATCTACATTTTTTATGAGGAGCTAATGTTCACTTAGTGGGGAGCAATGGCATTTACCCATGGATATTCATCATCAAGGCCCAAGTTTGGTACTTTGTGAGTAACAAAAGGTTGCTCACAAGATTATGGCTTAACTATTCTCATTATGCACATAACGATATTGGTGTGCTAACACCACATTTTGGATATTTCCACCTATTAGGGGTATTTTTTTCATTACTCGTTGTCAACAGCTCATGGAGGCACTGGGGAGTAATGGAAGCTTCCCTGGCATTCACATTGAAAGCAATGCATGTGTCAGTGTAGGAGGTATCACATTATGACCTTGTCTTGCCCAAATTTGAACTTATGAACATTTCAAGATTGGACCCATTTTCTAAATTTTGCTTTTGCCAAATGGTGCTGGATGAATGTTACATGGATTGTTAGAATGGTATTGTTTTATTTCCAACTTCCATTCTGGATGACATTGTTAGGCATTTTCTATGGCATGGGAATTACTCCCAGTTTAATGTTGGTGGTTAGAGGCACCTTAATTTGGGTTTCCAATTTAATAGAATTTCCCTAGTTTTTCCATGGTACATCCAGTGTGGGTTCACCCAAGGGCTGTTGCAATTCCTTGATTTTACCCATTTAATGGCCATTAAGTTCCTTCCTCACCTACATTTCATTTCGAGTGTGCTTGAGTCTATTTGTCATTGAATTCCTTTTTTATTTGAAAAGTCACTGTTGTCATTCATTTGCCATGTTTTATTGCTTGATCCTTCACTACTTTTGACATTGATTTCAAAGTTGGTCTGGCTTTTTACTGGATTGATGTCTTAAAAGAAGAGCCCATGTTACGATGGGTTTCTAAAGTGGCTTACTTGTGGTTGGTTCATTTTTAGACCTCTAGTTGTTAGTCCAAATGTACAATGCCGATATCATGTCTGAGACCCACTTGTGATATGTTTCATATATTGATAGACATCTACACACAATAATTTGATGTTAGCCAAATTGGAGCATGACCTTTATTAAACATGGCAGGGCAACAGTAGGAAATTGATTTGCATTTTGTCACCTAAATCATTTGGGCAGACCCTACCTATTACACACCTTCATTTACATTACAGACTTTGTAGGGACAAGGTCTACACAAGGTATGTAGGACAGATTCCCCAACATGCTATGCAGCTCCTTGGACATGGCAGAAATAAGGAATATGCATCAAAAACTTAATGTTGATTTGATGGAGGCTCCATGATGTGCACAAATGGGAAACAACAAGAGGGCTAAACAATGCTAGCTTAATGGAAAGTCACTAGCTTCATGTCGGTGTGTAAGTAGCACCCGAGCAACAGTAGCTCGGGCACATTACTGTGAAGGGTCATTCATTCCTGTAGTCAATGACGATGTTTTGCCTGCCATGATATGGCCCCTACTTTTGGATGGCCCCTACCTAGATGATTTCAAAGTCATTAATATCCTGTAGGAGGCCAGACTTGTATTGAAGGCTTGGAATGCCTTAACTAGCTCTAACGCGTTTTGGTTTGCCCACTAGGTAGCCAAAAATGATGTGGCTGGCACATCAACTAATTGATTATTGGTTGTAGATGAGACGTTGGAGCTGTATTGACATGCGACATTTGGGAGCGTTAGGTTGTAGTCCTTGATGATGTTGCAGGTGAATAGGATGTGTTAGGCGTGCATCCACTACATATGTTGCCAGTGGAAGAAGTTCGTGAGGTGAGGAATATCCATGACCTCCTTCTGTTTGGAGAGGATGATGGTTACTGCTCTGAGACAGAGAGCCTTTGTGAGCGTCGGATGGAGAGTGGTATGCCCTACACACTTGTTAAAGATGTTCTGCATGGTTTACTTTGAGACAGATGTGTGTAATTTGAGGCATCTGTACATGTTTTGATGGTTATGCATATTTTGGACTCCTTTTGTTTTTTTTGAGCTCCATGTGTTATAAGACTCCTTGTGTTGTTTTTTATGGACATGTTTGTAAGACTCCTTAGGTCATTAATGGTCTTTATTTCCATCTTACTTTGCTATGACTTATAGACATATGGGTTGTAGTTCTTGTGTAAATGTGATGAATAGTTGCATATTATATTGGATCAGAGTTAAATGGCATCTTGTTGGATCCATATTGAATGCCATGTTACAGCCATGTTGTTGCCCACAAATCAAGGGACATGAATTGTTTAGAGCCAATTGGCCACCCAAGAATCAACAAGATGAGTTCCTCCACATCCAACTTGTTGCCCAAAAATCAAGGGATATAAGCTAGTTTGATGCAAAGAGAACAACAGTAGACGACCCATTTGCTGGCCATGTTTTTAATGCAAATGGCAATAGCAAAAAACCCTTGTCAAAGCATGTGTTATAAAGGTGTGTACACTAAGTGATTATGCTTGTAGTTCTTTTCTAAAGACAAGGTTTATTGAATTATTTTTCCTTTTTATGCATTGTTGGAAGGTTAACTACCAACAATTCACAATGAATTAGTTCAAGCAATTCAGTATTTTTTTGTGGTTCAAAAGGACATTGAAGTCATGGAACCCACCATGCTTGTGGAAGCAACAAGATGTTCAAAAACATGAGGAGAGAAGTTGCATAAGGAAGATGAGGCCATTGCCGATCAAATGGGATTAGTAAAATACAAGTGCCCATGCAATTGGTGTTGTGGAGGTGGGAGGCTTGTATTAAGGTCCACAATAAGGGACCATTTTAGAAGATTTGGTTATCATTATCTTCACACCAACCCTATAATGTTAGGGTCAATTTGATGTACAAATCATTTATACCATCAAGACTTGTTGTAAAAACCATGTTTCAATTTTGACTTGTTAGAAGGCTGGTTGGAATAATGTGGACATCTTGTTATTGAGAGAATTTGCTTCCATATGTGTTCACTTATGTTTTTTTCATTTTGATCTAAAAGGCAGCCAATGTAGCATAAATAGTTACAAACAACCAAGACCTAGAATGGGACCAAAATGAAGCAAACCCAACAATGGGCCTTGACCAAGATATTGAGATGGGATGAATGGTAATGGAAGCTCTTGGAAGGTTTGATGAGTTACAAGGGATCAATGGGAAGGACTTGCCTAGGCATGAAAGGAGAACACATCGAGATGAAAGTCTAAATGACGAGGAAGATAATACAAGTCTGGACAATGAGCTTCCAAATGGGGACAACGATTAGGAAGTAGATTAGAGTAGACAATGTTTGAAATGTTCCAAGAGGTTCGCACCCCACTTTATGAAGGTTGTCCCACTAACCGCCTTATTGCCATGTTATTATTATTGAATACCATAACTACACATGGTGTGAGTAACATATTTGCTAATGAACCTTTTACACTGTTCAAAAGCAACCTTTTCCTTAAGGATAACACCATGCCCAAGTCAAGAGGGTAGTCCAATGGTTGGGGTTGAGTTACAACTCCATCCATGTTTGTTACAATAGGTGTCTTGTTTAGAAAGGAATTAAGCAATGTTATACCTTATCCAAAATGTAAAAGGTTTCATTTTATTGAGGGGTTAGATTGTGTCTCCTGCAAGGTCATTTGCCAATTCCCCTTGATTTCCCACTTAAAATGTATATTCAAATGTTTTTCACTAGTAAAGTTGATGTTTTGGCATGATGCAAACAAGAGCCAAGATGGAATGGCGCGCTCAGTTTGTGATTCAAAGGTATGGACACATGTAGACAACACTTGGCCTAACGTAGAAGTTGAAAAACAAAACATTAGGTTGGGATTAGCCTTTGATGGGGTGAATCCATATGCTGACTTGTCAACAAATCATTCTACTTGGCTAGTCTTTCTCCTAAATTACAACCTACCACCTTGGTTGATAACTAAACATTTTTTTGGTGATGTTTTACATTATTAATAGCAGGGAAAGAATTAGTGAAAAATGATAACATTGATGTCTATTTGGAACCATTGGTTGTGGAGCTGGAAAAGTCATGGACAAGGGTACCTATAGTTGATCTGACAAGGCCGCAAGGATTTCAAAGTTTTGTGCTTAGAGCGATTTGCATATAGAGCAACCATGACTACCTTGCATATGGTTTGTTTGTAGGGTGTCAAGTAAAGGGCTATATGACCTACCCTTTGTGTGGTCCAAATGTGGAGACAAGATGTTCATCCCAATTGAAGAAGAATATGTGTCAAGGACATTGATGTTACCTTGGTAAGCAGCACCTGTATAGAAGAAATGGCATTGCCTTTAATGGGAATCCACTGCATAAACTTGCACCAACACAAGTTTATGCTATTGATTGTTTAACAAGGGCAAAAGAATGTAAAGAATGGTTGAATAGGAAAGCAATGCGGGCAATAGATGATACAAACAATCTTGTTCATGTCCGTGGTGTAAAGAGGAAAAACATATTTTTCATCTACCATATTGGCAAGTATAAATTTGACTTTAATTTTGTATTATAGAATGTATGACATCTGGCATATGTGGGTGGCATGTGGAATAAATACATTCATCTCAAATTATTCATATTTTGACACCAAAGTTTTGATTCATTAGGTTTAATGAGTTTGGAGGCGCATGAATGTGTGTCTATTTTAAGCATCAAAGATGTTTTTGAAAGAGATAGTGGTAGGGTTAAGTAGATGGTCCATTTGGATGATAGTTTTTGGTATGAAACATCTTACGTGTTATAAATGAAAGAAATATAATTTTATTTTTTTGTTCCAAAGATTGTCACATGGTACTATGAAGACCAAACATAAACCCTTATGCCATTTAGAGTTTTAACTTTTGAACATTACTTGGATTCCAATCTTAAGTGGCATTGATTTGCAAGTTTAGAAATTAACATGTTGTAAGGGATCAATTACTTTACAATTTCCTACATTTTTTGTTGACCTTTGATGAAGGACAAACATGAATGCTTGTGTCAATTGTAGTCTTTGTTTGATGGGGTCATTGAACTACCAACCACCATGAAAGAACCATGGTTGTTATAGTTAGGAATTGATTCTAGCATGGGTATCCATCCCCCAATTAAATCCCATTATTTGCATTATACCCATGGTTTCCTATAGTTCCTTATAACCATGGTAGTTAGCTAGGTTACTGATTTACTGTATATACACTTATAGCAACCAACAACTAGGTTGTTAACAAACATAATAAACCTATTTTTGTATAATTTATGTACTCATAGTAGTATCTTGATTTCCTACCTAACTGCCTTAGTATTGGACCTACTTATTTGAGATTTGGTTACCCCAATGAAAGCAAATATTAACTAAGACAAGGTTCATCCACAATGGACTCATATTGAGCTTCCATTGGTTGTTGCCTTATTGGGTGTTGGTTCACTCTACCCATGTTATGATGTTCTAGGTTCTACAACCTTGTAATGGTCTTCACACCTATATGCACTTGAAATAAGGTAAGTTTGTATCAAGGAACCAATTTGCCTACATATCTAGATGAGTTATAATTTATACTAGAATGTTACAATGTTATGATGCACTCAAACTTGATGTTAAGTCAATGCTAAATGAAAATCTAGGTGGCATCTTAGGTGGCACCTAATGCCAATTGGGTTAGTCCTTAAATGTTCAGTGAATGTCAACTTAACATAAAATCTTCATGGTAAGTAGGTTAAGTCCTAAATGATTTACATTGTATTAAAGGACTCAACACTAGAATCCTTAACACCAAGTGTGGATGCACTTGAAGCCTTAAATTAAGGTTTGGGGATGTGGCTCTACTATAGGATGTTGATGGTTGGCTAACATTAGTAATAAAGTGTAATTAATTTATGAATGTCACTGGACATTGAATGTCATTGGCACCAAATTGTTGTTGGTAATAATATGTCATTGGTAACTAAATATCATTCGTACCAATCATTCATTAATGTCAATCCATTAATAATTAAATATTCCTTGGTTGTAGAATGTCAAATTGGGCCATTGTCATTAGTAACAATTGGTTAATTGACATTGGATGTGGTCTGTGGTAATCATTCATTCATTGGTGTCATTTTGTCATTGGTAACATGGATGTTAGTAATAATAGTCTATTGTTGGAAACCAAGAACTATTACAAAATGTGGGTGCAATTCATTAGTCCTCGTTCATTAGACCAGTGAATTCACTACTTTTTCATTCGTCCCCGTTCACTACAACTAATGAATTCACTCAAAATCCAGTGAAATCACTTGGCGTATAAAGACACTTTTGTTGTAGTGAAATATCATTAGTGACATGGATGTCATTGGTAACATTTTATGATTTTTCAGAATCTGATATATAATTGAACTTGATGACCAGTATTGTTGACATTTCACTGAAAAATTATTATTACTAAATCCCCTATTCTATGGGTCATAATAATTGGTTGAATGATGTTGGCCAAAAAATTGAAGATGTACTGTCATTGGTTGTAATCTACCATTGGGCCACATTCTATCAATTGGAATAATTTGTCATTGGTAACCCTGGACATTGGGGGGTTCATTCATTGGCAAAAATTTTCCATGTGTTATAATTAGATCATCTAATCTAAGTTGATGAATGGCACTATTGATATTGAACATAGTTTACATAATGCAAAAATCCCATCCAATTTGGGTTATACTGTTTTTTTGAATGATGTTAGGCTATAAACACCTCCTCTCCAAAATTGGTTGTTAATATTGCAAGTATGAAATTATGGCACCATTATGGTTTGTCATTGTCACATAATGTGGTCTATCTGTAATGGTGATTACCCATTTGTTGTTATGTGGTAGCATTTGTTGGTGAGGCACATGTTGGACTTGATGAATTGTGAGAAGAATATATGTGAGAACATGTTGAAGACAATATTTGGAGAGAAAAACATAGTGGTAGTGAGAAATGATATGTAGGAGGTTGACATCTAGCTAGAACTTTGGTTGTAACAAATACCTAATGGTAATTACATCAAACCAATTGCACCTAATGTCACGATAGAGCAAGAAAAAAAGGCCTTGCACATTATCAAAAAGTTGAAAACTCCATCAAACTATGTTAGAACATTGCAAAGTAAGGTGCAAAAAGATGGGAAGTTAAGGGGCTTAAAATCCCATGACTACCACATAATGATGCAACATGTATTACCTCTTTGCCTTTGCAATTTGATGCAAGAAGAGATTAAAATGTCTTTTATCAAATTAAGCAAAATGTTTAACAAATTTTGCTTGAAGGTGATTGAACTAAACACCATGCAAGTGTTAAGGGCAAAAGTTGCAAAAACTATGTCAATGCTAGAGAAAGTCTTCCCTCCAACATGCTTTGATGTGATGACACATCTAGTAGTCCACCTAGTAGAGGAGCTTGATCTTTGCGGGCCCGTACACACAAGGTGGATGTACCCCATATAGAGCAGTACATGAAAGCCCTAAAAGGGTATGTAAGAAATGTAGCTTGATTAGAAGGGAGCATGGCAATTGGGTATGTCATTGAGGAAGCTCTTGGGTTTTGTACCAAATATATCCAAGATGTGAAATTCACAAGAAGGAGAGTGTGGGATGACAAAGAAGAGCCTACAATGTAGGATGAAATACTTAAAGGCAATGGGTGCTCTTGTAGATTGAATGTTAACCTTAAAAGTTGGACCCATACATTTGTTCTTCACAACACATCAACAACCCAACCATGGTGTGAGTGAGATGAACATTCTACCCACCTGTACATTGAACCAAACACAATGGGAGTAGTTGACATTATTAAAATTTGGATTTCCCCTTATAGCATAGATCTTTAGCTTATCTATATCCAACATGCTTTTCCTAAGCTTTGGAATAATAGATATGTGATTTCCTAATGTGTTATCAACCCAAATTTGGTGAGGATTTTGCCAATGTTAATTATTAATGAACAAGTTTAACATCTTGCCCATTGTATTTTGTAGCAGGTATTTAATTGCTCAACAACAAAGGACATTTGAAAAGGTTGAATATGCAAGAAGGACTATAAGAAGGTGTAGGAAAGTGACTTACCTAGAGAACTTGGCAGAATTACCACCTTTTGAAATTTGGTTTGCTATTGCTATTGCAAAAAAGTTGGAAATAGGTGAAGAGGTTATAGAAGATGTAATCTCAATCAATAGCCCACCTTCAGACCTGGCCATAGGCTATAGGTCTATGTATGCATTTGGAAACCATTTACAAGTGGAAAAGTGCAAAATATCATTTGGCAACCACAGATTTAGGGGTAGCTGCCACATTTGAATAGGAACATCATTCCATTCCAATGATCAAAACCCAGTAGTGGTTTTAATTGTGTATGTTGGGTGGATTGAAGAAACTTTGGAGTTGGATTATAGGAGGTTCCAAATAGTTGTGCTGCTTTGCAACTTGATGGTGGCAAATTACAAAGGTTTTGTAACAAATGTGAAATGTGACGAATATGGGTTCATTCTAATGAACTTTGAGCGCTTGATCCCACTTTCAGCTCAGTCATTTGCATTTCCCATGCACATTGAACAAGTTTTTTTTTCAAAAGATGTAGGGTCACGTGGGAATTAGAAGGTTGTGTTGCATTGAGAGCCACGAGGGCGAAGGCCTGAGTTCACCAAAGAAGCTAACCCAAGATTGACCATGTTTGACTTTGGAAATAATGATGATCATGTAGGACTCATAGTGCAAATTTCACTTGATCACGCAACTTGCCCCCCTCCAAATGCTATAGAAGTGGTTGATGAATTAATCACCCCAACCTAGGTGTTAACTATAGAGATGGCAATCACATCTAATTGTGATGATGATGAAGAAGATGAAGTTATTGCTCCTATGGAATCTAAAGGTAATTCTCTTCCTACATAACATTGGTTTATTAGTTTCAAGCATCTCCAATATCAATGTGTAGTTTGTCAATGCTTCTAATTTGATTTCTAGAATTTAAAGTTGGTAGAAATGTTTTCTCACATTTGAAGAAGATACATAGCATACAAATGTGCAATGAAGCAAAAGACTAACAATTGGACATCAATTTGTATAGGTGACAATTGATGAGTAGATATTAGTGCATTATGGTGTTTTGGCCTTCACATCTATGTCACAAAGAGCCTATACATTTTAGTTGTAGATGGAGGGTATGGGCACATGTGTTTAGGCTATAGTGAACCAACTGGGCACATTGGACCCTTCACATTAAACTACTAGAAACGGTTTTGGGATGTAATTTGGCTAGGGTTCCCCAACAAAATTATATTGGTATCTTCACCTTCTTGCGGCTTCTTAAAAGTTAAATTTATCATAGGAAATGTTACTAGATTTAAAAAGACCTTGATTTTGTTTACAGGACCTCTATTTGTAATGTTTAAAAGCTGCCCTAAAATTGTGGGATTTTACTGCCTTACTAGTGTATGTATTAGTTTAGCCAAGGCACCTTGGGGACTTGGATTTGTGTTGTTATTAAATCCTTGAATGGCTTTCATCCCCTTTAGTTTGCATTATCCCAATCTTATTCATTCTTATTTAAATATGGAGGTTGATGGAAAATATGCCATGAGGCTAATGGTGGAGTTACAGTGGGACCCAAGATTATTCTGCATTACCACCATATGTGTTGGATTTTGTGCACTATGCAATTGGATCATATTCACATTGGCTTTTGGGCAAGGTAATCTTTTGTGATTAAAGTAGGATGATATGTGATTAAAGTAGGCTAATCCCATATTCCATCTTGAAGGTGCTAGCCATTATTCAAGTATGTGGAGCTCCTAGATGGACCAACTTGCATTAGCTTGTTAATTGTGGTAAAAAAAAGTGGTCATCTTTAAGTTAGTTGTAAACACCCAACATTGGGATTTTGTAAGGATATTGGGATATTTATGTAGATTAATGACAAGGAGTTGTTGGAAGCATGGCCAACATTGGGATTTTGTGTAGATTGGGTGCAAGTGTGTTGGATTGTGGGTAGAATTAGGATTGTGTCCAGATTGTGGAATAGTGACATTGGGATTTGGTTGGATTGGATACAGAGCATTTGGGAATGGGTGCAAAATCTAACATTGTAGATAATTAGATTATGGAGCAAACCTATACATTGGAGTACCCCTAACAATGATAGTCCATTCATCAACAATCCCCAAGGCATGCAAAAATGGGCAAGATTGACCTTCAAACTTTTATGCTATAAATACAATGTGACCTTGTAGGCAAGTTGGTATATTTCATGAGATTTTTTGTTTATGTACTTTGATTTGTAGTTTCAATTGTGCAACATTTAATAGTCATTATAGGGTGTGATTGTGTTGTTAGAAAGATAGACACTTGTTGAAGGTAAACATGTGCCAAAGTTTTGGACTTGCAGCTAAATGGGCTAGTGTGGTTGGATTGTTTTGAAGTTGAACATTTTGTGGAATGCACATTTGTGGCATAATGTGATCATCTTTTAAAACAATCCAACTCCACATCAACATATTGAACCACACCTCTAGGGGAATCTTAGTGCAGACACTAGTTGTGGATTTGATTTCACCCGCCAATTTGTCTTATAACACATTCTGCAATTATGGCACTTGGCACACATTGTTTCCCTTAGTTTAGTTCTAGAACACTAGGTGGTCAAAGGTGTGTGCATCTTTATTACATGCATTGTAATTTCTAGTTAGTATTTTATTACATGGTTTTTGGTCAATCTTTCCATGTATGGTGATTTTGTAGGTGCCCACAAGCAGGAACCAATTGTTGGCGCATATCGCTTTGGAGGTCATCTTCATCTAATTGCTATACTTTTTCCAAGGGCTATGCAACACAAGGGCCATATTGTTTGTAGACTAGTATGACAAAAAACTTATGTCATTATGTAGGCATATTTGGTTCAAGGGGGTCAACAAAGCTAGTGACAATGTTAGTACATAATATTTGTAGTTTCCCATTCCTCCTTGTAAGAAGCTATTAGTGCTCAACAACATTAATGTGTTGATGTAGTAGTGGACCTATTTGGATGCGCATAAAGTGTCTTCTGATATTGAAGGAGCTATAGTAGTTCATTCTTTTCCTCATTGAATAGTTTTTTCATTTGTTTGTTTGGGTCAATCCTCTTGGTGCAGGTTGAAGCTTTAGGGCATTGCAACAATCAATAGGTAGTGTTATTGGTAGATTTAAAATTGAACTTCTTGTAGATGATGACTATTTATGTTGGATATCATATTCAATGCCACATTTGATCAAAGATAGACATGACTACTTAAAAAATTGTTGTCTTTATTTGTGATCTTTTGAATTGCAAGTAATGTGATGATCATGGTTGAGGCTTTAAGGCCTTGTTGTTTTCATTTGGTGGTGTTAATTGTAGATTTAAAATTGAACCTATTGTAGATTATGAATGTTTATGTAGAATTTTAAATTGAATGCCACATATGATCAGGGACAGACATAATTGTTTCAACAATTGTTTATTTTTCTAATGCTTTCAACTACAAGTCTTATGTTGATATTCATTTCTCCATACAACAAATGATTGATGGCATTCTATATGCCTTTCGAAAGCAAACTAATGACGATGCAAATGTGATGCTCAATGCGTTAAGACAATGTGAATGTAATGGGGTAGAAGGTGAAGCCATATTTATTTCAAATTTGTAGAATGATGAAGTGGTAGCTCAACAACAAAACTTACATAAAAAATAAGTAAACCTCTCTAAATTGACAAGTAATTCACTTTGTTCTTGGACTGCAAGTTGGCCATCTAGGTTGTATAAACATTGGATTAAAATAAATTTAAGATTGATAGCCACATTGGTAGATGGATTGAGATTGTAAGATTGATGGGGAAGGGGGTGTGTGTTAATTATCTACATGACCTAACTAGGTTGCCTAGTTAGTAGGTACATTTGCCATGTCCCTTTTGATTGGGCTGTTGGTTTATTTGACCAAGGTTATCATTTATTAGTCCAATTTGATTAGATGTCCCATTTGACACATAGTTAAATGGGTCATTCTAGTCAAGCTGATTAATCAAAAGTTATTTGTGTCATTTAGGATTTGGGCCTTTAGTCAAAATGGACATGTGCACTAGTCAAGTTGGACAATGCGGTTAATTTAAATGGCTTAAAAAACCATGAATTGTAGTAGTGTGTTATCATGGAGGGACAAATTTTGCACCCAAATGGGATACATTAAAGAAGCACCATTGAAAATGTAAAGCACATAAAAACATAATGGGGGAATTTTTAAAAATAAAAGTAAACAATTTACATAGAACATTGTGGTCACAATAACATATTAAAAACAAAAAGTTTTTAAATTTGGGGAGGTTACAATTTTTTTAGTTTGTCAAAGGGAATAAAACACATGAAAGGACTTTTCAAAGGAGATGGTTTGGACCTTACAAGATTTAATATGTCACCAAACAATATTGTATTACTATTGCCATTGACAAATTTTTGACCCTAACTTTATCTTGGTTATAAATGTCAACAAATTCAAACTTTACATGTTTTTTTATGTTTCTTTTAGAATATTAGAAGAATGGGACCTTGGAGGATGAAACTGCAAAGGAATAAGAAATAGAAGATGACATGCTAACAAGGAATTCTAAATCAAAATCAAAACTTGCACTAGGGAATATATGTAAATAACATCTAAGAGATTTGAAGGATAAATAAAGTATAGTGAAAGACCCTACTATATGATAAGGTTTAATCAAGAAAACATGTTGTCATTATTGGAAAATACCTTGGAAATATTTTATATAAATGTGATTCTATAAATGGTGGAAGTACAATAGATGAAAATCGTTACATATAGACAAAACAATGGAAATTAATAGTAACAATGAAATGGTTGTCATGATATTAAAGGTGCATTTCATCGCAAGAATGTTGCAAAAGGAACCATTATAAAAAGCAGGGCTCTAAATGAAATAATAAATTTGGTGAGGTGCATAGATTTAATTTAAAACAAGAGATAAGGGTTTTAAGGAAATGTTTTTTTTTACAACTATCAAGAATTTTTTTTTTTTTACAACTATCATTTCTCCCATTTCTTTATGAACAAGGATGAATGCAAAAAAAAAACACATAATTGTTAACAAACATAGTAGCTAGGTACATAGAAGAAAATATGAAGTTGTTGCATTTTTATTAACAACCAAAATTTCAAGATGTGAAGTAAGAGTTGAAAGAAAGGAGGAAGAAATGAGGAACTTCAAGTTCTTAAAAACGCAATTATCAAAATTTTCATATGTTAAACTTTTAGAACCAAAGCACTTATAGATTTAATTTTTAAAAACTACATTCTAATATTAATGGAGTTATATAAAAGAAAATGTGTAGGAAGAGAAAGTGCATGTTCTAGTTTTTACAAATTCAACTATGAAACTTATCTAAATTTATGATGAACAAACAACAAAAAGGTTGAAATAATTAGAAATGAACAACCCCATGAGAAGCACAATTGTAGTAAAACCAAAATGAAATATTGATTACAAATGGGGTCCAAGGTGAAAGCATAGTCAACTAGAGCAAAAAAGGTGAATGCAAAGTCCATATTTTGTCTTTTTCACATTGTAAGCTAGGGGAAGGTAACTCCATTTTCTTTCTCAAATAATGATTTTTTTTTTTCCACAAGTCATGCAACTAATTAAAAAATTGTAAATTTTAAAATGTAAATAGGGTGCTTAAAATACACTATAAAAATATACTTAAAATATTTTCAGTTTCAATGAAATATATATTTAATATTATAATATTTCTTATCATACCAAAATAACCCCTTGATTTCATTTGTTTCATAAAATATACAAAGTGTGGCTACCTTCAGATTATAAAGTAAGCAACTATTATTTCAAAATGACAATTGTTCTTTTTAAAACCAACAATTTTCGAACTCAAAAGAAATTCTATAAAAAATCCTATGTATTACCAATGTTTTCAAGAATTAATTCAAAATTCATCAATATGCGTTTTTGAAGATTTTTTTCAAGAATTTAACTACTTTAAAAATATATTTTACATTGAATTAGTTCATTCTAAACTTACATTTCCCAAAAATAATAATTCATTCATCAATATGGGTCATGATGCATTTATGAATCCATATCACAAATTATGAACTATGACATTGATGTTGATTTAACTTAGAATGTCCATTTTGAAGGCATAAATTTTTTTTTTCTTTGCATTGTGTTATTTAGTATTATAAAAATGAGTCATTTCCAATGTTTGATCATAGTATCAAAATTATATAGACATAAATCTCAACATAACCCTTATGAAAACTACAAAATGACAACAAAAATTGGGTTGCATCAATGGGGATCATTGGGATTGTATCATGTGAAATGGTGGAAGCCATGACTAGATTTAGTTCATGAGTTTTTGGTCACTCATTGCATTTTGGACAATGGAAGGATTCATGTCATTGTTGACATGTCAAGGAGCATCATTAATTTGAAGACCTCATATGGCAAGCAATGTAGATTAATGATGAAGGAGAAAACAAAGTGGGAACTCAATGTTTTCAAAAACCATCACTTGGCATCTTGTAAACGGCTTTGCCAAGGAGACTTGATATTTGGAGCTTGAGGGCTACAATGTCAACTGAATGGAACATTTGTATCCAACCAAGTATGTAGTTGTCTTGCAAGGTTATTTACATGACTTGAAGACAAATTTATTGGAACAACAAGAGGGTTGCATTTTTGGTGCACATGGAGTAGGGAAAGAAGGTGAATTATTGATCGACCATTCTTGCATTAAAAATGAAAAGATATTTGTCAAGCATAGAGGGGGTGGTTTTTCATGGATCTCCAACCATAGATTTATTACTTAGGAAATGGTTCCCACTACTGAAAGATTTTGAGGAACTACCCACAAAAGAACCTAATGTGGTGGAAGCTATTGGGGAGGAGGAGATGCCTTTGATTCCCAAAAGGATGGTAGACTAGCACATTTGCTCATGTGTTGCCCCCTGCTACTTATCAAATGTGAAGTTGGCAAAATAAACTAGACATCATCCTTGTCTCAAGGGAGAAGACTTGCAAGGGAGGAGCCTAACCAGAAGCAACCCAAATCTGTGAGCCCTTCACTTAAACTCATGAGAATACCAAGACTTGCACCCACCATTTTCATTTTTGCACCTTGACAAATGGCCATTCCAATGGCTACAAGTTGAGAATGAATCATCTTGAACTCATGTTGGCTGCCCTCAACTCCAATGTCATCAGAAATTTTGAGCATAGAAAAACAATTCTAAGGTGAAGTCTTTGAGTTGTGTCTCTCACCTCAATGCTCATACTCGTTTTGGAGGTACAACCATGCTAGTCGAGGGCCTTCAAAATCAATGATCTCAATAGTTTATCCTCCGTGACTGCAGAAATCAGAATTGACATCACCTTGACCTGTCAACATAGTACGTCTTGGTCATCTACTGTTTGGGATTCAGTGCTAGGCCTGGCTAGGATCCTTGGTGCTGGAGTGTTGCTGGATTCCTAGCTTGTAGAACTTTCAGCTTCATTGGTCAGCTAGGACAAACACTGTAGTGTTGATCCTATGGGCATTAGAACATCCCAAACTATCTCTTTCCTCAGGTGGTTCTTAAATCTAATTTTCTAGGTACATGGTAGTTAGCATCCGGAAAGATGACTTCAGTTGAGTTTGAAACCTTGACATATTGAAAGAAGACTGAAGGAAAGAAGATGAAGATGTCAATGTATTGGAGCTGAGCTCACAATATTCTTCCTATTCTTTAATAGAAGTATTGGAGCTATGCTCACAATATAATGAACTTCTTGTGCTGTTCACTTATCTGGAGCTTAGCTCACAGATGTCCATTTTTATTTGCAACATTGTGGAGCTAAACTCACATACCTTGTTCAGGAGCCTTTTTAAGGACTCTCTAAGACTTGCTCTATACCATGTGAATAAACTAGAAATAACCAATATTGAAGTAAAATCCAATAATGCAAAAGAGTAGCCCAGAAGGCTTGACAAAATTATAAAGAGGAGCTGACAAGAGCCAATTTAGGAGGAAGCAACTCAGCATAGCTAGAGAAAACGAGTAGTTAATGCTAATCTATCTAACTAATTGAGGAATCACACACCAACTATAGATACCACTAGAGAGAATGGTAAGAAAAACACCAAAGAGACTGCAGCAGGATATGCACAGAAAATCCCAAGGTAGAGAAACAATGAGTAGGTGAGTGCAATATTAACATCAGTCACTTCACTCCCCACTCTCAAACAACATGCTGTCACAACATTCATGTTCTTGAGTAAGTTTGAATATTGTCAACCACAGATCACACACACCAAGACCAAAGATCGTAAGAGCTATATGACCTTCATGAGAGCAGAGCCCAAAATGTGTTTTGAATAATGTCAACCACAGATCACATACACCAAGACCAAGGATTGTAAAAGCTATGTGACCTTCATGAGCACAGAGCCCAAAATCGGTTGTGAATAATGTCAACTGCAGATCACATACACCAAGACCAAGGATCCTAAAAGCTATGTGAGCTTCATAAGAGCAGAGCCCAAAATGGGTTGTGCCATAAATCACATGTGTGTGGCTTTGAGCTGAGACTTATAGCTGTATCTTGAAAGCAATATACATCGGATTGTGCTTTGACACATAAATTCTAGAGTTTCTGCAGGGATTCTGCATGCACCATTTTTACTGTAGAAGGTTGTAATTGATAACAGAGAATAAAATCTCATAAACTAAAACCTATTTGTGCAAAGTTGCCAGAAAAGATTTACTGGCAAAACCAGAAAAGACTTATTGGGGCCACTACAGGGAAGAAAGGTTGCAGCCCTGCCAATCCCAAAGAAATTGCACTCTTGGTGAGATAAAAACTCCAGACTCAGTGGCTAAGTGTAAGGCTACATAGCAAGGCAGTTGGCAGTTCAAATCCCAACTGGACCCTCTTCTCCTCTTGGTGTGTGAGGACATAAAATCTACCCTTGTGGTTAGGGTTGAAGCTGTCACCAGAGTCATCAATACAAAACAAAAGGAAAAAAAGACAAAAAAGGAACTCCAAACTCTGTTGTCAAGAAAGGGTTCATCATGGACCACACTAGCTATGTAAAATCACAGCTTGTAGTCTTGACTTGACTCATCTCCTCTTTTCTACTTGAGGATTAAATCATGTTCTCATATTTTCTCACTCATGTACAAACTACAAATTTTTTTGTGAAAACAAGGAATAGTTTTGGATGATGAACAGTCCAAGGTCTACTAAATTGAGAGACATTAGATGCACACCTCTTTGCATTTGCTAAACAAAAAAATTCAACTGAAGTGAGTCCTCAATTACTTCAGTTCAAACAGCTTCATCAACATTTTGTCATCAAATTTGCCCTCAAGAAGCAGAAGTCCATATTGAAAAATGGGAGCTCGCAAACAAGGCTTGATCGGCTATTGAGCTTGATGATCAAAATGAGGAGAAAAACATCACAAAAAGTTTGATTCAGTTTCTCAATTAACTTTGTCATGATCCATATAGAGTCTAGCCTCATGACTGCAAACACTGTCAAACTCCAGCAAACCAGCCATCAATTCCACCTCAGAAATACACTCCAAGCCTGGTCTCCACCGGTTTCTCGAGCTTTGAACTCTGCATAGTATTGCTTGCTTGCTGGGAAGTTGATGAGGCTCATGAGGCTTGTGAAGATCCTGAGAAGAATTTCTACAAAACAACTTGGTGTGGAAAATCTTCAGATGGCTCATGTGCACTAAAGACCTCATGATGCATGACCCAGTTTTTTGTTGGACAGTGCTTGCAGCTGCCAACAACTGTTGTGACCTTGTTGAAAACCATCTGCCGATCCTGGAGGTTCGTAAGAATTTCTTATCAGATATCGACTGCAGCAAAGTGTTGGAAAGCCTTGATTCTTGGACTGATCCTGCAGTAGCTGATGGGAAGGCGTTGCAGCTCGACGATGGAAAGATAGTTTTGGATGCATGAGGAGTGAAACATGGACAAGAAGGGGTGGTGGTGGAAAACATGTTGTTGTTGTTGTTGTTGGAGAGATGATAGGCTGGCGGAAGAAGGCGAGGGAGAGGAAGGATGAGGTAGATTCGCCCTTCTTCCAGCTCCGTATCCAGAGAGAGCATGCCGGTGTGGTACAGAGGAGGCTCACTTGTGGGCTCACAAACAAAGTGATGCGGGTGGCATGCTAGAAGCTGTTGAACTGTCGTTGGTCGGCTTAAGCTTCGAACTCTGCCATCGCCATGGACTACTCTCACAGGCTCCCAGGAACACACACAGTCACAGAGAAGCACTCCCCGACTCCTCATCTCCTTCAATGGCGCTTAATAGAGAATCTTGCAGCAGAATTAGCCCCTTAGAGCATTACTACACAATGACGACATGCCTTGATCATCACATCTTTTGCCACTTCTCAGTAACGTCCGCATCCTGAAATATCAATGCCCCGACTCTCACGAGATTGCAAACTCAAAGCTTGCTCTGCATTCCTGCAGTGTGAAGCCAAACCCGTGAGATTCAGCTACTGGAGGAAACAGAAACCCCCAGAAACCCAGATACTCATGAAGCAAGAAAACAAAGCTAAAATGCAGCAACACCTTGTGAAGAAGAGAGGCAAAAGACGCAAGCCCAGCTGAGCTTATTGCACTGAGTGAGGGAGGGAGGGAGAAACAAGAAACAGATGAGGAGAAAACTTGGTTGGTGTTGCATAAAGAAAGCAAGCAAGCTCAGAAAATGCAACACCCAGAAAAGCTAAATCAGGAAGCAAAGGACAAGACTTCTCCAGGACAATGTGATCCTGAAAACAACAACGACAACAACGACAACTCCAAAATCCATACAAGAATTCACAACGGGGTGAAAAACGGGGAGGAGAAGAAAGCAAAAAAGGAATTCACAACGGAGAAAGAAGAAAGGGGGTACTACTACTGCCCGGAGCCAAAAAAAAGAAAAAGACATAGCTTCAAAGTTCACAATACATGAAAAGAAAAATCCACCACACCCGAAAAAAAAAGAAAAACCCAAAACAAAAAGAAACCGGAAACAAAAAAACCCAAAACAAAAAGAAACTCAAAACAAAAAAAACAAAAAATCAAAAGAAACTCAAAACAAAAAACATGCTTGAGGAGATCGTGAGTGAGAACCAAATTGGAGTACAAAATAACGGATACTATACACTACAACACTTTTGCATCGAAAACAGTTCTGCCCATTACTAGCTCAGAGCTCATTTATAATAGTATCATTATAATGCACCTGAGGGTAATAAGAGGTCAAACTAGTGTGTGCTGCAAATTTGTTGCTTGAAGTTATGCCCTATGTATTCCTTCCTACTACCTACAGCAACAATTTAAAGCATAGCTGCCTTGTCTGACTAATCCATCATTCATTCCACAGTCTTCAAACTAGGTGGGTAGTATCTAGCAGGAAAGAGCGATGTAGTTAGTTACAAGAAGTATCGGGTGTGACTACTCCCTAGTAATATTAGCTTGGGAATTTATCTTCACCATTGCACTGAATATCAAAAGAGGGTTTGAAAAATAGACAGAAATAAAATGGATCTGGCAACTTACTTAGGGTGCTCAATGCTGTTTTTTCCCCCAGCTCAGTCAGGGTTCTTCAACAGTTTTCACATGATCATCCTTTATTAAATGTCTTACAATGCCCCTTCTATTAGAACCCCATACCATCTCCGAGCTTGACCTTTTGCACCCTGAGTGGTCGTTCTGCATGAAATCGTGTTGCATGACTCTTTGTGTTTTGCATGTTCTGCAAAAAGAATGAACACTAGATATTTTGTTTTTGCATGTTTTGCTATCCTAGGTCAAATTCAAACCCAACACTGCATTCTTCAGAGGGAGAGTACCAACTAAGAGCATAGATTCTAACCTTTTGAAAATAAGTAATCATATATATTTTTAATTCTCGAAAAGAGAGTCAAATCAGCCAAACCCCATGACATAACCATGGAGCTCTGTGTAGGGCTGAGCATCACCTGTCATTTCTTTGTGACAAAGAGTGCTCGTTGGGGAGAGTGTTTAGTGGCCCCACATAGTTTAGATTGTGTAGTTTGGAAAAAATGTTGATCTTCAATATTTGCATTTCAACCTAACTAATGACAGGCTAATCACTTTTGTTTTGGCTACTATTGGAGATGCTCTAACTATTTCACAAGCCTCACCATAAAAATGAAAATTCAAACAATAAAAGATGTGAAACAATTTATTTAACTAAAATCACCTAGAAAAATCATTCTACCTAGTCAATCAAGAGCACTTTTTATACATTGCAATGCTTTTTGCAAGCATTGCATCCTATGCACATATATTGACCCAAAGTCCGTTTATTACCTCAAGCTGGCATAAACTTGACTATTCTTCATTAAAAAAATATTGTACAGGACATCAATGGAGATGCCCTCAATTGAGATTCATGTATTGAGATTCATTTCAATTCCACACCAAGGGCTGATCTGAATAGCAAGCTAATGCTTGTTGGTGTGGTGGTCTTGGGTATGAGTAGCAAGCTCCAAGGACTAAGTACCAACTGGTCTAGTATATGTACCTCCTATTCAACCTATTTGAAGCGGCAGCATATGCATGCTGAAGAACAATGATGCCATGTTGGTCTCACTCACTCACTCTGCTCTTCACCATTAGGACAGGCACTTGCTCTTTGTCCAGAGGTGGATGGTTTTGGAATGTGTAGTAACTAATATATCCTAGATACTCACTACTCAATTTATCTGTGTTACATTTTCCTTGTGAATCTAGATCTGTATTTGTATATATATATATGTTTTGCAAACTTAAAGCACTTGGAGAAGTTTGCTAAGTGTATCTAGAGGGCACCCTATGTTTTATGAATAATCCACCTTACACCTACACTAGGTCTCTTACAACTTATGCCTCATGATCTATGTATGTTTAGGCTCATCATAATATTTGGTTTGTGCTTTGTGATATGTTGGCGGATACACCTTCCCAAAATGTGAGTCAATACTTGACTAGTCTCTTATCCTAGGCTCCTTATTCTGGGAATGACCCCACCTGAGGGCCTTATTTTACACATAATGAAATCAAGTTAAGTCTCCCTAAATAGAGCCAAACTTTGACACAAGCATCAAACAAGTTTTTTCTTGTGTTGCTTTCCCATCATCTTCTCTCACACCTATGGTCCAGCAGGCCCTAGTGATTTTTTTACTGGGGAATTTTGGCCAAATTTTGGCCTAAAAAATACATTTCCTACTTATGTCAAAACATCTTTCATGGAAAAAAAAATGGCCCAAATTTGTCAGATTTCAAATTTCTCCCTCAATAGCCAGATTTTTATGATAAGTTCCAATAGGTAAACAAGAATATAGAAGGATCCTTTTTTTTTTGAAACTTTCATATTTGGTACATAGCCAAATCTGGTCAAATGTTTTTTTTCTGGATGATCATCATTTTGGCTACATCACAAAATTGGCAAAACAAATGTACCGGTCGGGTCTTCGTTCTTTGAAGAGGCCTGGATTTTAAGTTGTACTAAGTGGTACGTGGAGATGTGATTGGATGGACCACAAAGTGACATCTCACCAACACTTGGACAGAAACGGTTTTGAAGTCAAGATCCTGATTCCACATATTAATAGTGACTTAAGTAGACTCCTGATTCCTCTCATTTTGGTTTTCAAAATTAACATAAATTCTCCACATAAATAACCTCTTTTGTGGCCTTCAAATACAAAGATGATCATATTGTAGAATTGTGGCCTTTGGTCCAAAATTCTGATCCTTGAGCATTATTAATAAGGATCAATGTTGCATGGGTATGTGTGTGAAATACCTATTATATTATGTCAGTTCTCTAATAATATCCTACCTGGTGGTTCCATTCAACATAACCTTCAATCCAGGTACCTAGCTCCCACTTATCCTGGTAAATTGTAACTAGGTGGATATTATTTTTGTATTGAATGCAATTTTTCATAAGTTTGAAATTGTTACAGGTGTTGAAGAAATTCATATACCTACATGGGTGATGGATATATTGATGTGCAACTTAACTTAGTTTCCCCAATTTCAAATTAATTCAACAGCACTTTTGTTGATTGGAACTATGATATGTATTACGACATTACCTATGCCATTTATTATGACATTACTTATGACTTTTATTTTTAAGTTTACAATGAAAGAAAATTTGAGAAATTGACACAAATTCCTTAGAGAAATCTCAAGATGGTAATCAATCAATCCAATTTGATGTAATATAATGTAGAGATTACCTACACTTAATAATATTCTAGAGATTTTTTAATTTTTTTTGAACCTTCATAAAATTTACAGCTCCAAATTACCTCCAAGATAAGTGAAAACCCAAAACATTTACCCCTCTGACTGACAAATGGAATTTCCAAGTTGCAAGTTAACAGCTGGTATGTAGAAAATTTCTGCCCAGAGCTTGGAATTATTTTTGTCAAAAGAACATGACAAGCATCTACTATTTTTATTTGCTGCCAATCAAATGGTACCAGGAATCCAAAGTTTACAGTAGAAGCTTGAGAGACAAATTTTCCAGATCTGTATTATGAAAATTTTAGGAGGCATTGTAAATGTGACCTAAGTTTGGAGACGATCCAGCCAGTTTATGTCACTCAACATGCACAACAACACTCCGTTAGAACCTTGTTATGACTTTGTTGTGACGAACCACAACCAAGTAAAGCCTCTTACTTCCACCTCTCACTTAGACACAAGTAAGTACCTATATAAGTGGGCAAGTCACTTGGTGAGTATTAGGTATGTAGATGTATGTGGGATGATTAGTAGAAATTTAACCCTTGTGATTAACTATGGAACACGAATACAATGACAAAATGTTCCCTATCTGCATTCGTTTTGGCTTTTGACTAGAACCTTCAATTCAGGTTTAGGCATATTCTTTCTGTACGCACCCCAAGAACTTTCAGTTCTGTTCTTTTTAATAATAAAATGAAACTGTTAGGTCCCATTGTTGTTCTAATTTTTTGAGTTGTCAGCTTGCAGTTTCATGGTTTCAAAAGTATTAAAACCTTCAGTTCTGGGGTCATTACCGTTTCAGTTTGAATTGATACTTGGTTCAGTTTTCTTAACAAGTTTGGAGCCAGTTCCAGGTTTTTTTTCCCCTTTGTCGTTATGGAACCAAAAAACATTTCAGCATAGCAACTCAGCAAAGTTCAAATTGCCAACCACCAGCTACAAGAAAGGATACAAAGCAAAACCCCACAAGGATGCCCATTTAGGGTTCACTCTTGTGTCTCATCACCAAAAGACAAGGACAATCTACATTATAATCAAGGAAGGTAATAGGGAAAACAACTTTAGTTCTTATTCCTTGTACAAAGAAGCAAACCAAAAATGCTCAAAGTTGTCCCCAAGTATTTTCTGCCCTGACTCCTAGTCTAAAGCAGGCCTAAGTATAGTTTAAAACTTGACATGAGCAGCCAAAGAAAGGTCAAAGGATAGCCAAGGATACAGTGACTTTAAAGGATAACTCTAATGCATAACAAAACCTCTGCTTGTGTGACTTTACTACTCCTAAGGTTGTACGCAATGTTTTGTTTTTGACAAATTTTGCCACTTTTTCAACCAATTTTTTTTGGAAATTCTAGTTTCTCTAGTGTAAATTCAATTAATTTTTGGAAAACTTCAGCCAATTTCTGATACCACAAAATTGAGAGAAAAAAAACCCAGTTACATGAGTTTGACAACCTTTTTAGTGTCATGAATGGTTTATCCCTTGATTTAATAGTCTATAGATAGGATTTTTTAATATGCCATTATTGAGGTGAGGAACAATATCAGTGCATGAAAAGAAAGGAAAAGCAAAAATGTTTGTGTAACTTGTTTTGGTGTCCTATTCAAGTACTTGTTTTAGGGTTTTTCCTGAGTTTTAGGTTTTCCACTTGTGATAATAATCAGCATTAGTGTAGATGTAGTGACAAGCCTGGGGGGTGGGGGGACATTTTGGAACAGGCCCTGGTAGAACCTATTGCCATCTAGAGGAAAGGCATCACACCCTATGGAATGGACCCTAGGAGGCTTGTTGCATAGTATAAATACTTTGGAGACGGCCCAACAGCTTTGCTTGCTAGTGCACAACCATCTCTACTTATAAGACGACTAGCAAGGTATTCTTTGGGTGACACGTATCCTTGAAATACATGCCATTTTACAACTTCAAGCTCTGCCAACCCCCTGTAGTCTTTCTATATGATAAGCAAACACCCCTTCACTCTCAAATCATGTGGATAAACACAATGGCACCCTTAGCCCTTAACATACCAAGGTGCAAAACCCTTAAAGGAGATAATAGTTAGGGGAATCATTCAAGGCAGGATTGACTAGTATTCAGTGAAGAAAAATTGAAGGCCAAGGCCAAATTTCTGTCCATTTTTTCCTTTTTCAATTGGTTTAGTTTGCCCATCCACAGGTGAAAAGTGAAGACTAGAGAGAATCTTTTCAAATTGGAAATGAGAAGATTTTAAGTAGTGAATTTGAAAGAGAAGAATCAAATTCAAAGAAAGCTTTGCATCCTGTGTCCTCCCATGTGTAAATGCTCCCCCAAATCCCTAGGAAAAGATTTTCTGACTTGGAAGATTCCATGTAGCTAGTGCAATTAATTGATGAGGTTTAAGTGTTTTAACTTAGACCTTTGGATTTAAAACATTGTTGATCTCAAGATGTGAATTGCTTTCAAGTGCTAATAGCTAGAGCTTGGGCCCTGTTGGAACTATACAAAACATTAGCTCAACTGTAATTTTAAAAAAATGTACCTACCTCACCAAAACTTGGCTCTAAAAGATGGCAACTTTTGGGGCAAAAGGCCTTAGCCTTGCCTACAGTAGGCAATGCATTAATATTCAAAAATCCATGTCCCTCGTGTGAAAAGTGTTTTTTCAACTCAAAAGCTATTAATAAATCCACAACAACAAGGAGGAGTAGGTTGACTCTTGGTTACAACTCCTCTAAAAGCACTTCCTTATGCAAGTAGAGCACATTAACCCAAATCCCTTGGAGATTGACTTACAGATATTGGGAAAGTTTGGATCCAATGGACACACAGAATGAATAGGTAGCCTAATAGGCACTTAAGAGGACAGGTCCTATGTAACGTGGTCAGTTATTTAACCCATGCCACATACCACCACCAACCATGGTTACAAATCATCCCCTCTACACTGGTATTATACAGCACTGCAGTTTAATGCTTAAGGGTATTTAAAAAGGAGCTCTAGATCTATAGGTGCTATTTAGTTCATTCTCAAACTCCCCAAAGAAGTTCCCAATTTGCTCTTTAAGCTTTCTAAAAGTTTCCAACATAATATTATTGAATTGAATCCTAAAGTTGTTGTCATTGATCTTGTTGATGGTTTTGGTGGTGGTCTACACAATGTTGTTTTGAATGTGTTCTTGTGTGCTTCCAATGTTGTCCCCAATATTGTTCCTTACATTTTGAATCCCATGGACAAAAACACAAAAACAAATCCGTAAAGGACAACATACTCCTACAAGGAACATAAAATTTGTAACATTTGTGTTTTTTGTTGTTGTTGTAAAGGCAGTCAAAATTCAGAACCATTGCTGGGCGGATTTTTGATTTAAAAAACCATTGCTTATGGGTAATTTAAAAATCAGAATAAAAAAACTATCAATTCTAGGTATTTTTAAGATATCAAAATCAAAGAATTGTCGATTCTGATTATTTCAAAAACCTTGAAGAACCATTCAATTTTGATTTGAAATTTGCTTTGAAACTATAATTCTAGTTTGATTTGTGATATCCCAAACTTGACCCACTAATTCTACCACTCCCAATTGGAGAACCTTCGAACACTGGTTTCAACCAATGTTTGATGATTATGTCCATTTCAACATATGATGTTGGTATACATATTGAGACACTTCAATTTGTACATATTAATCTCATACATCTATCAAGACTAATTTCCTTCTCATATACAAATTTGGTTTCAATAATAACAAAAATGTTTTGCATGGATTTGGGTTTGAGCTTGAAGGTTCAAGAACTATATACTATGTGGTCCAACACATGCATTTAGGATGGTTCAAAGCTATAAAGTCATATACTTTTATTACATTAGAAACCCAAAAAAAGTCACTTATTATGTGACCTTGACGCTTGGACACACGTGTGATTTTAACATATAGGGGGAGGCATTTTCATGAGAGAGTTCCAGCATGTGAGGTGAATGAGACTACGGTATGGTTCAAGTCCCTGACTAAATTTGAGCTTAGTTAAATTTGAACATTTCATGCATTATTTTTCTGTAGTCATACACAATCATCCTCATTTTTCACATTTTCAACAAAAACTAAAAATTCAAAAAAAAAAATGGTGCTAAAATTCAATGCAAATATAAAATTTAAACTAAATTTAAAGTGACTTAAATAAGTGAATATTAAAATAAAAATAATAATAAGATGAAAAAAATTAAAATTCTTTCACATATTATCCCCTCAAACAATGTCCTTTTTTACCCATGTAATGGGAAAAGCTAATACATATGTCCCTCCAACATTTTGGTGGAAATTTTTATTTTTTTCTTGTTCTTACAATTTGAACATCAAGTTCTTGCATTGCCTTGGTTGCAAGCAATGACCTTTTTAGCGACATTTTTGCCATTTTGCAAAAATAAGCTAGGGCTTAACAACATGGTCCAAAAAAAATTTGAAAAAAATTTCATCAAATTCATCACATTTCTAGTTGAAGACCTATGAAATCGTCATTTAAAAAAAAAGATTTGGGCAGATTTATAGCTCTCTTCCTAAAAAAATAGCCAAATTTAGATAATAAGTTCTAGTAGGTCATCACCATATAGTAGGATTCTTAATTTTTAAAAAATTTCTATTCGTCTTGTGACTACATGTAGCTAAATCCTCTTATGGCCTATTGCCACTTTGGATGTGACATGAGAAAACTGAAATTTAAAAATAAAATAAAATGGTTGCAAGCAACAAAACTCACACAAGATAACATAACAACAAAGTCAATGATGGTTGACTATGTCTAGAAGGTCTTTTCCAAAACTCAATATCCTTTGATGAAAAGAAGGGGGTAGATGAAGCCCTAAACAGATGAAGCAAGCACCATCAACAGTCAAAAGTTGCAAAAGGACAAAACTTTTGGCAATCAATGGTGTTGTGAAGACGACTGAAAGTATATTATGTGGCATTTGTGTTCATGACCTTTGTTTTCTTGCTTGTTATGAGGACGATAGTTATTCATTGTCAATGGCGCTTGCGGTGTGGTGAGGTGCCTTCCTAGGTTGCATGTTCTATGGTTTGGTAATTTTTCCACATGAGCTTTGATGGTGGTCTAGCAAGCAATGGAGTTAGATGGAGATAAAAGGGTGCAACTAGTCCAATTACGGGGACAAAACTAAGTGGAATTTTTCTTTTCGTTGCATTAATATAAACAAAGTGTGGTTGTGGATTTGGAGATGGTAGATTGCATTTTGTAGGAGAAGTGGTACTCCGTTGCGCTATGTTTATTTTAGGAAGAATGTATGGCAATAGATATGGGTTGATGACAGGAAGAGGATGAGAGTTACAGGGATCTCAGATTGGTTGTGAGGTGTACTACTTATTGTATGTGTTTGTTTGTTGGTCTGTTTTTGTCAATTCCTCGAGTCATAGAGAAATAAAGAGAACCTAGTCTTTTGGGCACTCTGAAGTAAATTTGGGATTTCAGTAGCAAAGATATACCTTGATGTAAAGATTGAGAGGTGTCAATTTTCCTTGTCCAAGCTTTCAATGTTGGTAATGGGGTTTAGGCATATTCATTGTACAATGTTGTTGTTATTTAAGCGGATCAGATTGTTGAATGACTGGGTGTAGTAACAATCAATAGAATTTAGTCAAATTGTGTGGTGGAGTTGTGTGTGTGGTTGTTAGAGGGCTTTGTGAAAGGAGACACTTGATCATGACTTGTTGAAGCTCAAGAAAGTAAGGTGAGAGAGTTCTAATTCCTGGAAACCCAGAAAATTAAGGTCAATAGTTATGTGTAGGAATTTGAAGCCAGATTCAAGATTGTCATATGATGCTCTCCAAATGAGTAGTAACAAAATTTTGATGTTGAGGAATTCTTATACATTATGTGGAATGGTGTGTTGCAAGAAGTTGAACACCCCCATTTTTTTTGTTACAATCTTGCACCAAATTGTGTAGCCTACCTTGAAAAATCACATTACATTGAATTTATTTACATGCACAAGGGACCATTGGGGTGGATTTATTTTGCTCGATAGAAGTTGCCATTGTAATAAAACCTTTCATTAAGGATGCTCTTAAAAGAACATTGAAATTATAACATTTTTTCAAGAACTAGGGTCATTACACAAATTCAAATCCTAATTTTGGAAAAAAGTTTGAAGAGCCTTTCTTAGATTTTTATTAGAATTTGATGACAACCCTCTCTTGCATGATATTTGATGTAAAGTCTAAATTCAAGTCTAGTTGTTGTTGGACAATGTAAGGGAGGCCAATTACAATGGATTTCTTTGATCATGTGCATTAATACAAAATAACAATAAAGATTGTGCATGGAATCATTAGGTACTTCAAGTGATTTCATTTTATTTTCATATGATTTGATTTCAAAGTGCCTATTCATGACCACCCCACACCCTTGAAATTTGCAAACATCCCAATTAGTATGTAAAAGATATATAATTCTATGTTTGATATTTTAAGGTAGTTCATAGGATAATTTGTGTAGTTTACCTATTAATTTCATCTAGCATCATCCGTTTTTCATTTTATAATAAAATTCATTCATCATTATGCCCTTTCTTCCATAATTAGTGTTATGAAATTATTAAAAAATTTCTTTCAATGGTGAATTCTATGGTAGGTTCAATGAAAACTTCCATGGCCCAACACCTTTAACAAATAAAAGTCTAAGTAATGCAACTTTTAACATTGTAAGAAAATCAACATTAATTTGAGGAATGATGGCGTAAAATAAGGTTGAACACCTTGTTTCATTTTCAAAGTTTTTTCATATTGTGATTGGAATTTCATATAAAACAATGTCATCACACAAACCAAGTTGATAACACATGCACACACACATCATTTACAAATTTATATAACACAAAAAAATGTGATTGTAAAAACACAACCCACAATGACCTTCCTTATGCTTTGGTTAAAAAACAATGTGCAAAGTGTTATATGACATTCTAGTTAGAATGAACATAAAACATTAGACCTCATATGTCAATTTTGTCAATTTCATATGACAAACATTTCTAGTTACAACATGAACTTGTTTGAGGTTGATTGGATTAAAATTACATCATAAAAATAAAAAATGATACATAGTAATAATGAAATATCAATACCTCATGCAACAATATTAAAATATGTTTGCAATAAGGTGGGAAGATAGCAAGGATGTGTTTCTATTATTCTAGTGATGAGAAATTTCAAGCAACTTGTATATGGGAGATCTTGCATAATCTTTTGTATGGTTCTCATTTTAAAATTGATTTTGCATAATCCTTTTTATGGTCGTCCTTGGACAATTTCAAAAACAATTCATACTTATATTCAAGCCTAACTATCTCACTTCTTTCTTGATAATTACCTTTCTCCTATTTCTTACCCATATATGAAAAGACAAATGAACATGTGCCTTTTCATATCCATGATAATTATGTTAATTCAAATTAAATTTGACATTGATATAAATAAAACTATTGAGAACCATATGGGAATATAAGGAAAAAAAATAAAAATAATAATCATTATTGGTAGTGCACAATAGTGTGAAGCCCAAGTTGATAGTTGCAAAATATCATCACATAATTTTGAATGATAAATGTGTATGGAAAAGTGAGCTTTCAAAAGGAAAAAGAAACAAAAACAAAAATCCTTAAATAATAGTGGTGGTGGAATTTGAACACATGTGCAAAGTACATGTCACAAATCAATTGAGATATATGCTTATATGTCAAAAGCATGTGTCCTAACATGTCAAAAAGCATAATAAAGTTCACTCTGAAATTGAGTGTTACATTGCAAAACTTGATGTCACCTGTTGTGGACAATTGAAACATAGACATGGAGGTCTTGGAATATTTTTGGAAGAGAGAATGAATTGATTGGGTGCCCTCAATATTGATTTGTGCATGTTTAAAGATAGCCTCTGATAGTCAAGATGTTTCCTTTGTTAATGGTAGATATAAACCCTTGAAATTTTACATTGCTTTGGTTTTACTCTTTAGGTACTTCTATAAGTGCAAATTCAATTAGGTAAATCATTATGATATGTTATAATGACAAAAGGTGTGCTGAATTCAAAATCTAATGTTTGTAAGTTTTGTTTAGAACAAAGCTCCTAGTGGTAAGAATCCTAAAAAGCATTTCACTGAGTACTTATTGTCCACTTTTACAAAGATATTAAAAATAAAATTGGTTTTCTATTTTATCACACTTTCACCCAAAAAGAAGAATTTTACAACACTGTATTATAACAATAGAGTGCAACACCACTCACCAACACTCTGATCACCTCTTGTGGTTTAAACTTATACCTTGTAAGATGCACATCTTTGATAGATTTCACTTTCAATATGGGACAAGGCTTTTATTTACAATTGTTGTGTGGGCAACAACCTATTTTTTTGGTGCAAGATTTCGCATTGTTATGGGATTTAGAAAAAAACATTGTTACAAATTCAATGATTTTGAAAAAAATGCAAAAATTAGGCCAAAAAAACAAACAAACAAGGAAACAAATTTAGCCAGATTTCTATACATGCCTCACATAGGTAGCCGAAAGAAAATGCAATAAAGCTTATGTGAAACTTGCATTACGAAATATTCTGTATAAGAATATTTGAATCAACAATTACAAACTTGTAAGTTGTAATACTAGGGCACCATGAACCTAACACATGTCGCATTCATCATAAGCTTGGATGCATTGAATTAGAGTTCAGCCTTCATGATAACATTAGCTTGATATTTTGTTTTCTTCTAGTTCCAATCATCAATTATTTAAAGTTTTAATGGGAATGGGATTGAAATTGATGACTCTTTGCATATATGAATTCAAGTACATGATCATCAAGGTGCTTGGGACATTGAGATGCTTCAGAAGGACTTGAGTTATCAAAGTATCAAAATCTGAAACTCTTCATACATGTTTCATAGATTGCATATTTCTTGCCATATGCACTCTTAGACAGACTAAAACAGCATGCTAAACCCTTGCAAAGAACTGCATAGGAGCACTTGGATTAATGACAAACACATTGAGTACATAAATACACATACATATCCACATGTAAAAGTGGTGGAAGCTTATGGGATTGCCTCTTGAAAATAGGGGTACAACAAACAGAACACACATAAAACTTGTCACTAAAGTGAAGTTCTCAGTTTCACTAGAATAGATCAAGAATCTCAGATCATGCTCACAACATAATCATTATAGCAGAAAAACTGCATACAGAGAAGCTAACTTATGAACATGAGTTGCTGTAGTTTTCAGGTATTGTTACAACTGGTTCATTGTCAACATTTGAGGACATTTCAGGCTCAAAGCACTCTTTTTGGAAAATTTTGCTCAACCTACTAGAAGTGTTTGCTCAGACAACTATATCAGAAGAATACTCTTGGAAGCCAATTTTGGCCAAATGAAATGAAATTTCCAGCATTTGCATGTGTATACAATGATATCAACAATTATCCTATGTCTACTTTTTTATCAAATTTTTTGACATGTGAACTAATTTCCAATATTTAGAACCTACTATATGTAAGTCCTGATGTAGAAAGGAAAATGCATTATCTTAATATATGTCTCAAAACATGAGTGTTTTAGGTTGAGAACTTGTCAAATGCACAATGATCCCCGGGGCCACATGAAGGATTTCACCCAGCAATGAAAGCTAAGAAAGCTGTTGGGGAGAGTAGGAGTCTGATATATTAAGCGAACACATGATCCAAACTGAGTGCTGAGCATCCAAGTGTGCCAAAATAAAATGCTCAAGCAATATTATAAACACATAAAATGCAAAGAGCTCACTTGACCACAAAACTCATAATTATGAGGGCAGGATTTACGTTACAGTTGCTAGCTTGGTCGCAACACAAAGACATCATTTGCAAGTGGCCTTGTTGGCAGCTTGAGAGAAATATGATCTTCTCCAGATGTTGCTGTTGCTCTTTCCCTGCACCTTGGGCAACACTGACAATCTCCCTCCCAAGCATGTTGCTGATCCAGAATGCCAGCTCCAACACACTCAATTTCTTTGACATTTTTCCTCCCTTATCCATCTGTATTCTTCCATCTGTTGAAGAGCAGTATCCTGGAAAATAATAAACAGTCAATTCTGCTGTTGTTTACCCTGCTGCTACAATGTTGTAGTTGTAGCCTTTTGTACATCATAGTATGTCAAATACCAATCCACAAAGTTCTTGAGACCCTTATCCAAGTCTGTCGTTGGCTTGTAGCCAAGTTGAGTCTGGGCAAGAGAGACATTAGCATGTGTAAAAGGAACATCCCCATTTCGGGGCATTTTGATGAAGGTCCTCTTGGCTTTCACTCCAAGGTGGCTCTCCAGAATGTCCACCAAGGTGGGTACTGTGACTGGAGAGGTGTTGCCAAGATTAAAAATCCGGAGCATGGCTACACCCTTCTTTTTGCCCCCACTCCCTGTGCTCCTTCCTGCTGTATCAAGAGATGCCACACACCCATTCACAATGTCATCAATGTACGTAAAATCCCGAGCCAGGTCTTTGTTGTTCTGGCCTTGGTATATGTTGATAGGTTTCCCTCGCAGAATATCACGAGTAAAAGAAAAGTATGCCATGTCTGGCCGACCCCAAGGCCCATAGACTGTAAAAAACCGAAGTCCAGTTATGGAGAGCCCATATATATGGTTATATGTATGTGCAATTTCCTCCCCAGCCTTTTTTGTAGCAGCATACAGGCTTGCTGGCTGATCTGTTCTGTCACTCTCTGAGAAGGGAACCTGCAGTTGCAATTCATAAAAATGTTGAGATTAAAAAAACGGACAGAGAAACATCTTTATAGAATAATGTTGGGTCGACTTACCCAGAAACTACAACCTCAGAAAACTAGGGTTTCGAATTCTGCATTGAGACTTGCAAAAGTGCAATATGAAGTGCATTGTGACAAGGCACAAAGTGCATCTGAAAAGCTTCCCAATCAGAGGTAGGTTATGGTTGGCAATCTTGATCTCTGGCTTTTAGGACATGTACATACCTTGGAATTCAAGCCATATACTGAACTTGAAGATGCCCACACAATGGATGGCTGAGGATTAGCATTCTTGCAAGCCTCAAAGAGAGTAACAAGGCCTGCAATGTTACTGTTTACATAAGAGGCTGGATTCTGCATTGCATAGCGTACACCAGCTTGGGCTGCAAGATGCATGACATGCGTGAATTGCACCAAGTCAAAGAGGGTAGTCCATAAGGCAGCATTATTGATATCCTGATCAACCACAAATATACCATGCTTCACCAGCATATCTTGCCTGGCTCGTTTCAAAGACACCTCATAGTAATCATTGAAGTTGTCCACACCCACAAGTCCATCTCCTCGCTTCTTTAATGCAAGTGACACATGGCTTCCCACAAATCCTGCTGCACCAGTTACTAGAACAATCAATCCATCTTCCCTTGTAGGGTTACAAGATTGCCGGACCTGTTTCTCCCACAAATAATCTGACTTAAAGGCAGGTGGTTGTATGGTTCCCCCATTGCTTGTGCTAAATATTTCCTCTCTATTGTAGCCATATCCAACTCCATGAGTTGTTACACGAAACCAGATAAAAACAGTCACTGTAAGAAGAAGAGTTGAGAAGATGAAAAGCCTTGCTGTTGCTGTTGATTGCCATCGTAAAGCTGCCCTGTAGAAGTAGTTACTGCGTTCCATTTTCACCTGCAATTTCGACAAACAAATTCACTCACAACATCACCAGCCACAACAATGTACAGCCTCTTTTTGTTTGAACTGTGATCATGCTAATTTGAGCTTATAGTCTGTGTGCAAGCCCCCAGAAAATATGAAGTGTCACAACATACTGCTAACAAGAACAATGGAACTGGTTAGAGCACACCAATTATTTGACACTCTTTCCTGTGTTAGGGTTTTATGATTGAAGAAGAGTTGTGTCACAAAATAGCTGCTGTCACAATGAAAGAACATGCAAATATTTGATACATGGTCATGGACGAATAGGAGGGCAGTCAAGAGCAAGTCTCTTTTGCTGTTAATTACTGTTTGGGTTTGAATGAATATGCTTGTCAATGGCCGCTAAAACAGCAGTGGGTGTAGAGAATCTACAGACATAAAGTGAAACTTAAAAGACAAACCATACATGTGTTCTTGAGAATTCCAATCATTCATAAAAGCTTGAACATCAAACTGGATCTTTCTATTATAGAAAAGGGAAAATTTAAAGAAAAGATACACCTGGTTGTTTCCTTAGATGAATTGGCAGAAAGAAGGGAATGAAGAGGCATGGAGCAGTGAGGATCTGCAAATGAGACAACAAAGAGAAGAATGAGAGTGAACGGAAGGCTCACCTTCCCAGGTGTTGACGGGAAGCTATCTTGGATTGAAGGAGGCATATGTATAATTGATTATTATATCCTTTTCCTTGGGAACTTGGTAAAAACTTCTGTAATCAGTCCCCCTTAAGTGCCCTGACTTCTGTGGCACTCTGCTCCCTTGATCTATGCAAACAACTCCCCAGCAGTGTTCTCTTCTGCTAGATCTTCAGGTTCTGCTGTTTCTTCATTGCTGCACACAAAGTATGCAAGCAGATAAGCCCTCTTCTAAAGTTTACAGAAGTACATCATGTAATGTCACTCACATCAAAAGCAGATGTTTGCAGGTTCAATGAATAGAACAAGATGGTCATGCCTCAAACATGCTGTCCCAATCAGGTCACTACTGTTAATAAATGTGATCACAACAAAGCAGTTGAGCTACAAAGCAAAGGAGGGACAAGGACAAACAGAGATGCAAGCATATGTGAACACATTGACCTTGCAATGCAACATTTACACAGCAATCACACACACTAGAACTACAGATGTGAAAATTAGACTATCTCCTGTAAACCTCCTCCAGTTTTGAATATCCTGTGGGAGACCTACTTGCCATCCAACCCAACAGAGGAGAACACGAGCAAAAGGTGTCAGCAAATCATGGTCTCAAAGGAGAATCACCACACAAACAAGATCTACAGAACCAACACTAGTGTTCAAGGTTATTTGGACTCTTTGATCATCACAGAGAGTCCAATTATATGGAAAGTCTTGTGAACCTAAACATTCATATGTGTAGGACATCACCATCATCGCGCATCCCCCACAAAGTCCAGGCAGTGGAAGGAGGGAATGGGGGATCCCTAATGAGAAGAACTGCACGGGGAGACAGCAGGAGGAGAACAAATGAAGCTTTAGACTGTGTAATACCAGCAGAAAGACCCCAATTCACATTCAGAGATCTTGCCATGCTCCAAGAGATAGACACTCGGTGGTGGTGCACATATAGAAGGGCCCAAAATCTAGAGTCACCCACAACACAGAGGAAGCAAAATGTGGACATACAATCTGTGGATCCAGAAAGTTGTATGTTGCAAATGCTATCCAAAGCAGGACATAATCTCAAAGAAGAATCCTTGTGATGAATCTCCACAAAAACAGGCACTCCTCTCTCTTCACAGCCATCATTAAACTTACATTACAGACTCTACTAAAGAGCCACGGTCATTCTGGTCAAAAGCTGACACAAAGTCTGCTGGATTCACAAATCTAAACGGAACATAAAAAAAGTCCCAAGACACATGACACCCAAAACCCATCACTGGGATTGGATCCAAGAGAGACCCATCTCTCTCTCTCTCACAACCTCTTTCAATCTCTCTTCTTTTCCCCTCCCACCAACCCATCAATCCACACACACACAGACACACAAAAACACATCCTCTCACGAGTGCCATCATCAACCAAACATGTGCCCTCACAATTCTCTATTCCCCTTTTCAATGCACTTGTGCATACTACCACACCGAAAAAAAACACAAACAAAAGATTCAAGCAATGGGTGGCAGCGGAACTCAAAACTTCCTAAACAAAAAACACCCAAAAGACAACCCAAAAAACAACAAAAAAAACCTAAACACGAAATGCAAAGCAAACCAAAAGATCTTTAGTATTTTTTTTTCAATCCAACCTAGAGCGTGTTCGTTGTCGAAGCTGTAGTCCACGAGACACAACAATATGCTTGCACCCAAATCACACCAAACCACATCACCAACACGCGTCATCCCAACTCTCCCCACAACTCCTCCTCCTCCTCCTCCTCTTCCTCACGTTCCTCCTCCGCCCAACGGCCAACAGCAATTGGTGCAACACAACCACAACAACAACGAAAGCCAAGGACAGTGAATTTGTGTTTCTAGTGTGTAGTGTGTAATGCACCTAATGTGTGTGTGTGTGTGTGTTTTGAGGCCCAAGTTTTCTGTTATAGTGCTGCCAATCAGTGCCATTTTTTTTCCCCACAAAATCTTGTGGTTTTTTGGACCAAAGATTGAAGAGAATTTTGGGAATTTTTGAGAGAATTTTTGGGTTTTTTTTTCTATTCTAAATTTGACTAATTTAGGGAACTTTTGGGGAATTTTTTTGGGTTTTTTATCTACTGTAAATTCAACTAATTTTGCTAATTTCTTGGAACCCAATACATATTGAGGGACACAATAAATTGTGCCCTCCACAGAACTTGGGCAGCATTGGGCTTTTACCCTATACATTTAGCAATTACTTGTTCCAAAGTTAAACCCTATGGGTCCCAATACCCGAGAGTCCCAATGTTCTCAAAATACAGTTTAGGGGAGGACATCTATGGTGACTTGTCCGTTCCCCCCGTCCCACCCCCTCCGTGCTTGACTAAGAGTAGGGAAACTCTCTTGGATCGGGGCATTACCCAACATAAAGCACCACTGGCAGAAGATTATTTTTGTAAATCTTTTCCTGTAATACCCACCCAACATATCATGAGAAATCATGGGTTTCACAGGAAAAACAAGGGTGGGGTGTTTCCAAAAAAACAAAACCTCATCACTTTAGTGGAGGCAATTTTCTTTTCATAATGTGCCCTCCAAGTACACTAAAAATTCAGTGTGGGTGCAATATGCAAGAAGAGAGAGAGAGGCATGGTCATGTCTGATAGGTACTAAGTACATCCCCAAGAAGCACATGACTTGCATTTTCTCAGGTAGTAATAATAGCCGATATACCAACTTGACTTGGTTATAAATGTCTTGTGTAGTTTGTTTATAGTTACATAGTTTACACCTTATAACTGAAGTTAGTCTTTCTACAAAACCCACTCAAAAGCAAGAGAGCATTAATAAAAAAAATAGACTGCTTATGAAAGAATGGGGGTGAAAAGATGCCCTTGAAAAACAGAAAAATGGATGTATATGATGAAAAAAATAGACCTTTTACACAATAACCATAGGCTATTTTGTTCCCGATTTCTGAATAAAACCACTCCAATGTAAAGTGAAGCCAATCAAGAGGCTCTAATTGGCTTGGATGTCATTGAATTTTATAGTGGTTTAGAGATTGCAACAAATTTGTAGTCCATGATGTTGTCACCTAAATGTTGCATTTTCAAACTTTAGAGAATTCGGCTCTTATTACAAATTAGTAGCAACATGCAATCAATATGATCAAGAAGAAGGGCAGGTACTAGGGAATGAAGTTAAAACCCTATTTGGGAAAGGGGAAAATCAAACATGCATGTGTACTAGGTGAATATGGGCTACCTTGGGCCTGTGTACAGGCTGTAGTAGTTGGGTGAAAGGTGGCAAAACGTTGTACATAGCCAAAGTTCTTACCTGCCTCTTGCGCTAACGACTTTAACCTACCTTACGAGGGTGATGAGAATAGGCATGGTAGAAGCATAGTTGCCCTGCTCACCACCAATTAACGTATGCCACATCAGCAAATGGCCTTAAAACCTCAACTACATTACACTAGGTTTTAATGTTTTGGATTGCAATGATGAGACATGAAAAAAAATTCCCATGTGAAAATGAAAAACATGAACTCAGATTGAAGAAATGTTTTGCAATTTGTGTCAATTCAAGCAAAGGTTGTTGCTAGTAAGGTTCATGTTTTTTTTTTGGTAGACACCCGAACAACAAAATTGGAATATTCTGAAAAAAAAAATGATGAGGTAAGTAGATCAATAATTCGAAGTGCTCATAAACTCTTTATGAGCACTCGCAATGTGTAGCAACATTGACCACAAAAAAATTAACTCAAAGTGTAAAATAGTGTAAAATAATTTCACGGGAATCAAAGGAAGTTGAAACAAAGAAGCATTGGCAAATAAAATGTAAAGTCACAATGCCCTTTTGAAATGATTACATACATGTACATATGTGTGTTATTATAAACTATTCATTTTGATTTCTTAAAAGGTAATAACTATTTAGGAAAGGTTATGACTTATGACTAGACCAAGCTTTATTGCATGATATGTTCCTCAGTGTAAAGCCACAATCAAATTTCTTTCTTCACTAATGATTGGAGATTCTCTTAGATGTTCACAATGATAGTTCCCATGTTCCAAATAGAGTTCCCAATAGTGTTCATATTGATGTCTTTAAAGCTTTAAATAATGTTCCAACTTTATTCACTTCTGAATGAAGATATTTTGCCAAAGAAGGGTGTGACTTTCAGGAAGCAATGAACAGAAGTTTTGCATTGCATTAGTGTGTTCCTTGGAGCAAATTTCATACTACATATAATAAATGAACTATTGTTCATAGCATTGGGCCTACTAAATGCTTTTCAACTTCACTCATTCGCACCCCAACTTCCTACCCCAATAATATTGGTTGCTTGCTTTGAATCATTGGTTTGAATCATTAATTTTCTTGCAAGTAGGTTTCATAGTTTTACAAGTTATTGAATGTTTTCTTGGTTTCAATATTTCTTGAAACAAAGAGTTGAGATTAGTGATTAAAAAAATAAAATAAAATCTGATGTTGCATCCTTGGTTAGCATCCCAGAATTAAATGGCAACAAGATAGGTAGGACAATATTAAAAAATTGTAATCTTGTAATTGTTTGGTGGCCTAGAGGAGCATGGCTTCTAAACGTAATGAACCTAACAAAACCCCTATACTTTTAATGATTTTTTTCAAAAAAGTTCAGAAAAAAATCTTTGTAAGGGTCATAGCGCCCCCCCTCAAAAAAAAGAGTTTGCATTTTGATGAAGTCTCGCAGCTCAAAAAAAAAAAACTTGGTTGTGATTGTTGTGTGTAGTGGAGTGAAGTAAATTGGAAAGGTTCCCATGCTTCATCCAAGTTGACAACATGTTCACTTTTGCCATAGTATATTGCACTAGGAGGTATGGGGTCTATATCTTGTACGACTTCATTAGATGCAAAATACACTTTAGGAAATATGTCATTCAAAACACACAAACAACCTCACGCCAAAAGAAATCAACAATAAATGGATCTAAACCCTAAAATCCTAGAGTATGATGAATATTAAGAGACAAATGAGTCTTGAAGACAAATGCATACTCCATAAAAAATAAGTACCCCCAACTTATAGTGGGGGCATTAGTCTAGGTTGAAAACGATGACATAGCATTTCGGAAATATACACTTCACGCAGCCAATGAGAAGGTTTAAAGGTTTAGTTTTTTTCTTTTGGGTTTTTGTGAGGGGGAAGGAGGGGGTTTTCCCACTGTGTTCCCATCATGCTCCCAAGATGTTCCCAATGACACCTCATTTTTAATCCCATATTGTTTGGCCATGTTCCCATGTGGTAAAAGGCATCTTTAGGCTTCTCTGCTGGGGGAGTGCCCGCTGTTCTAATTTTTTTGGTGATGGGCTAATCAAATTGCTCCTTCTGGGGGCAAAAAAAAAAAAAACAAACTATGGGTGCACCCCCTCACTAATTAAAAGAAGGATGAACAAATAAGTACCCCCGGCATAAGTTTGTACCACCCTTCTGAACATGCATGTGACTTGTGTTCTGCTAGACTTCAGATGACACAAATTATGAAAGCAATGTGAGAGTGGAACTATTGGACTAATCAGCTGATGCTTTGCAAGATTTGGGGCATGTGAAATTATATAAGTATTAAATTGTGGGACAAAGCCAAAGACTAGTTTGCTTTCATTTCTATAGCATGTTTTAAGAAAGGTGGTTTGGTGGGAATTCATTCTTGAATATTGCAGATTTGTGTTGTTACCCCTATCATAGAGCTGCTCCTTGTCGTTTCCAAGTGGTTCCTTTGACAATTCCTTGGTTTGGATAGTCACATCTCTATGTACACTCATACTCTCAACCCTTGCCATTAGCCTAGGCAAAAAATGGTAAAGAATAGAGGGAGGAATAAAGCAAGCACCCAAGGGGGTTAGCTTTTTTTCCTTTTGGGAGGGGAGATGGGACATGGGCTTTTCCTTTTGGGAAGGTTTAGAGGGTGGGTGTGATTTGATTTCCCACAGCTGTTTGCATGTCAAGCATGTCCAATGAAAGGTGCTCCTTGGATATCCCAAAGTAGTTGCCACTCACTTTATCCCCTATCCTATGGTCTAAGTTGTACTCTTGTAACCTACATAAGCAACCCAAATTAGAGTACAACATATCTATTTTGGGATCGTCCAAAGGTTGATTAAATTTTTGGTGATGGGCCAATCAAAGATGCCCATCACAAAGGGGAAAAAAAAAATGTTGATGGTTCCCACAACTAATTACTATGAGTCACAATATATACCATAAAGATTATATATATATATTAGATTTGCAATTTCAAATATTGATTCAAATTTTCTCCGATCCTTACTCAAAAACCATATGTCTCTAAGAACATGGTCCCAATCATTAGTGGTCTTTTAAACCAACCAAGGTAATTAGGGTTGGGTTCTTTCCTATAAGTTTCACAAACAATACTCCAATATACTACAAAACTATCTCTTTAGGGAACTGTATGGAATCTGGTGTGCTCACCAGATCTATTTTTCATAGCTACCTTCCTGACCTAAAATGTTTGAAACATAATGTTGTGTTATATACTTACATTGCTGGAATTTTTCAATGATGTACCATCTTCATAGATTTAGAGGTTTCCAAAAAGGCAAATTTTCTGTTCTCTTTGGAACTCTGTAAATCTTCACGTTCTGGTAGATTGGATTTTTGAATAATTTACCAAAACTATATAACCTAGGTAACTGTTGGGCTGGATTATGCTCATGTATATTGTGTTCATATAAAACTCTTTTCCCCCAGAATGTGTTCAGAAAAGCAGGAAATCCCCACAATTAGTTACACAAGTAATTAGGTCTAAACTGGTGTTTAAGTCAGCAATGACTAATAACAACAATAATGCTTAACTAATCATTGAATTGAACTACATTTGTGTATGATTGACTATGGGTGCCCTTTATGATGGGATGAAAATAAGAGAAGTATATTTGCATGATAAGCCTGCAAGTAGGAGAGAGGTCCCATTGACAATGTTTGTTAAAGTCTAGTTTATTGGCTATCTCTCCCATTAGAATACCATATCAATCAACCTTAGAAAGATGTGATGAATATGGGGTCACAAGCTCAATAGTCGTATGATTGATGGGTCTCAAAATTTTGTTTCACCTCTCTCCTTTCTCATCCCCTCACCTTCACTCAAACAAATGGGTCTCAATTTCTCTCCCAAAAATGCAATCATCTCATCACCTTCATCCAACAAATGGGTTCCCATTGCTCTCCAAAAGAGACAAGCATCTTGTGTGAGTCATGGTTGAATTTGGCTTCATCACTTCCCGCAGAAATACCTCCCTTACCTACTCCTGATCTGTTACAAGCAGTAGGTAGGGGCACTAAATTTTGAAGACCTCTTCATTAGGCCCCTTCTTGTGGATCTTCTTCCTTGGTTTTTCTCCTCGTCTTCTTTGTTTCTAAGTTTTCATTTGTCGTGTTTTGGGGAATAAAGGTTATTGAGAATACAATCATTTGCAACTTTAAACATTCAAGATTGAAGAATAATTGCCATATTTCCCTTGAGAGGAGATAGAAGACTTAAAGTGTTGACAGTTAGCATTTGTTGTTTTGTACTATTTCCTCAATAAGAGATAGCCTATCGTATTCACCCCTTTGCTCACCAACTTTTGATACCTTTGTCTCAAAAGTGACAATCTTTCCTTGGTCCATTCCTAAAATGCAAGAAGAGTTTCATTAAGTTCAACAAGTAATGAAACTTGATGATGGTAGGGATGGGTATTGCAAGATTCCCCCTCTCAAATGTTTGAGAATGAATTTATCATAAGATTTAGTAATTGGAAGTTTTCCCTAGTTTTGCACTAACTCCAAATCGTCCACCAAAACTTGATGAAATGTTTTGTTGTTGAAGGTGAAACCAAGGTGTGCATCATTTAGTTGAACTTCCACTTTGCAACAAACCCTGAAAATAAAAACACACTTGGCTGTTTGGAAGTGTGCAATTGGAGCTTCAATTCCTTTCACACAAGGGCCAACAAAGCCTATGGGTGGTGTAAGTATATGGAGTTGAGCACCATGGTAGGTCAAAAATATGTTGTCTAGCCAAACTTTCAGCCACATTTGTTTTGTCTCGTTTTCTTTTTGGTGCAATGCATAGACATAATGCAAGGAGGTTCTCACACCAAGCTCTCAGTCATGGCCAGGGTTTTTTTTTGTGGCAACTTTTTGCCACTTAGTCACAAAACAAAGGGGGGGTTGTGACCTGTCCAAAGGATTTTCTAGGGAAAAAAGACCATAAGTAGTCATATTTTGAGGAAAAAAATTTGAGGGTGTCATATATGGACGTAGGTTCTTGTATGTTGCAAGTATATATCCGGGTTTCAAAAAATTGCTACTTTTCTCTCTGATCTCTAGCCAAATTTGGCTAACTCCTCTTCTGGATAATTGCCAGTCTACATAGCTCAGAGATTTGAAAGGAAAAACCCTGGTCATAGCAGCTCTGGTTGATGTCAAAAGTTTGATTGGGTGGACTAACCCAGGGTTTCTTGTTCCTTGCTCTGATCATTTTACCAAAACTCAAAATTTAAAAATTAGAGCACGGAAATGAATTAAGGAGGATGGTGGTTGTTGTAAGTAGTTGCTTGCAACCATCAAGTAAGTTAGTTTCTCACCACAAAAAGTTTCATTCATTCTGAAAGGGAACATGGTGGAAGCATCAAAGAATTTGAATAATGTTGGATTTTGACTTGACCAAAGGAATTGAAGCTCCAATTGCACACTTCCAAAAAAGCACACCAAGTGTATGTTTTTAGAGCAAGCACCTGGAGAGTGGGAAAGTGTAACAAAGTTGTTGGAAAGGAGCTCAAAATTTATCGTGTCAGAGGGAGATAAATGATCCCATCTATGATTCCTGAAGTAAAACCCAGCACAGTTCCAATGGAGCAGAGAACAAAATAACAATGAAAGACATGCAACAAAACAACAATCATCACGACATGAATTCCTCAAATCAGTCAAGACAAGAAACTTGCAACAATCCCCACAATTCCAGGACATGAATTCCTCAAGTCATTCAAGACAAGGAACTTGCAACAATCCATACAATTCCAGGAGAGCAAAGCAATTTCCTTTTGTGTGTGTGTGATCAGATCTACCACTACTACAAATATGGTGCAAGAATCTGCCCACCTACTCAATCATGCCACATGGGAAGTAAAGTAATAAGTGGTGGAATCATCCAGGTTCAATGGAGTTTTCTTTCTTTGCTTTGTGGAAATTAGTTTGTTGCTGGAGGGACATGTATGTGCCAACCAGAGTAGCACTACCACCACCACCACCCAGTGTTTTTCTTGGTGAATTTTAATTTTTCGTACTGCAGAGACAAATTTTTAAAAATACATATGTGTCTATGTTGCCAAAAAAATGTGTCTATGTTGCCATATTTTGAGGAAAAGAATGCATCTGAATTTGCCATATTTTGAGGAAAAGAATGCATCTGAATTTGCCATATTTAGATATGGTTTCAGGAGGTCGCAAAAGTATAATAGGAGGTTTCTTAAAGTTTTCTACTTTTCTCTCTGGAGTCCCAGTTTTTTTTTTCCTGGTGAAATTTCACCAGTTTTCAACAAAGAAATTGGGAAATTTTTGGAGAATTTTTAATTTTTTTTCCTGGCATAAATTCGACTAATTAAGGTATTTTTTTTGTTAAATTGCAACAAAATTTTGATATCAAAAGAAAAGAAAAAGAAACATGGCTCTTGACTATAGTCATACTTGGCTAATTCCTTTTGTGGACAATCACCAGTGTGGCTACATCATTGGAAAACCCCTGGCACCACCCATGTGTTTTTTTTTATGAAGTAGCTGATGCAGCCAAAGTGGCAATCTTCTATGGGAAGATTTAGCCAAATCTGGCAATAAATCAGATATGAAGTACAAACAAACCCATCATTTTTAAAAATTAAATGTTTTTCAACAAAACCATCTAAATTGTACAATCACTTCATTTTTGAAATTTTTGATTTTTTAATTTCATTTTTTGGAGAGCTTTTGCTAGTACAAATAAGGTTGCCACCACCACTAGTGGGCCTTCGTGCCATTGGTCCAAGATCGCTCATCCCAAGACTATTCTTGTCAAAGTGAGCTTAACTTCTCAATTCTTATGGAAAAAAATCATTAAAAAAATGTGAATAATTTTAAAGATCTAAATTATTTTAAATGTAATAACTTTTGTTATGCTGGTCTGAAGATTAGGAAATCAGAAGTGTGCACACTGCCTCATTGAGGGCTTTCTAATGGTACAAAAATGCAATGAAAGGCCTCATGGTGGTTTGGGAGGGTTACATCATGATTGCAAAACAAAACTAACACTTATCTTACTATATAGATTAATGTGGCTGATGTTGTTGCCCCAATTGTGAACTTGTTACTCAACTAATTTCGCCTTCCAAAATCAGTTTTTGTAATTTAGTTGAATTTTCAATGATAAAAACATTTAAGATTCAATATATCTCACATCTTAAGTCTAAAGATTATGAAACCACCTGAGTGCACCCCTACTTATCAAGGGCTTTCCAACAATATGAAATGCATGGTTGTGGTTTTGGAGATCTCAATGTGAGAAACAAAACAAACAAACAACCTTCTTTAAAAGATAGACTAGTGTGGCCTATGTTGTTGGTCATAATTGAATTTAAAATTTGAATTTTTATTGAATTTCTGATGACAAAGATTACTCAAAATTCAATATATCCCAACATCATAGATCTGAAAATTATGAAATCATCTCCATTAAATCTCACTCATTAATTGCTTTGCACAATCAAAAGTGCAGCTCAATTTCACCTCCCTAAATTTTTTAGTTTTGATTCTGTTGAGTTTTCAATGACAAAATTGTTCAATAGCTCCTGCAATGCACATCTAAACATTATGAAACCACCTCAATGCATGCTTACTCCTTCAGGGCTTTTCAATGTACCAAGTGTGCGGTGCAATGTGTTATGGTTTGGTCTCTCAACAAACAAAACAAACAAACAACCTTCTTAAATAGATAGATTATCATCAAAAAAGAAAAAAGGTGATTTTGGAGGTTTTCAATTGTCAAAAGTGAGGAAACAAATAGTAAAACTTGCCAGATTTCTTTACTTTGGTTTTCAGTGTGTAGCAAAAATATAGAGGGATGATTGAAGAACCAAACTTCATCTTTGGTTTATAGCCAGATTCAACTAAATCTTCCTTGGGATGATTGCCACTTTTTCTACATTTTCCTAAGGGAAATAGCCCCAATTACAAACAGAAAAAATTCTGAGGAAAAACACAGCTACTGTTGGGCCCATGTTCATCAAATGATTCAACATTAGCATACAACTGTTGCAGCACCTAAATCCTTTCTTTCAAATGAATTAAATCCAGCAGTGAGCACATAGGTACATTCCCACTGTCACACCCATATTCTTCGAATCACTGAAAACCTTAATCACACAATCAATGGGCATTGTTTTTTTTTGTGCTTAAACTGTTTGTCTGACATAATTGATGAATTATGGATCAGCTTCATCTTCCATGTTGCACTTTCTTTGGCAGCTTCATAGATCAGAACAGCAAAAAGATGGTGCCTTTCAAAGAAATCATGGCTTCCACTGGAACTCAAGCCATAGTGCAATTTAATACGGCTTATCTTCCTTGATCTACAAGAGTCATTGTTGGAGAATGCTTTTAGTAAGCACATGATCTGAAATGGACAAAACCAGGGAATATGTTTGCCATAACTTCAACTAGGGATTGATCAAATTTTGAAGCATATATTGTTTCCAGTGTTTTGTAGCACAATGTCTCTGTTGAGCAGACTCAAATGTTTTTGACATGCATGGAACAAACACATCTGAATTCATTTTTGTGTGCCTTCAATTTCCATTCTATATGTGTCACATAAAACAGGTGTGCAAGTACATATAACCAAATATCATCATGTGTTTCCTCTAAACCTTCATGAACAGCAATGCTGCTGCTGCAACTGATAGTCTCAGGTGCTCAATTACATAGGTCTAAAATCATCTTATGTGACCTCTAAACAGATAGCCGCTGCAGCTAAGATCAGTGACCAGTCTGAGTGTTTTTGTAGTTCACCTCAATGTAGAACAAATGGGAAACACAAGGACTTAAGCCTAAGCGAGGAGCTTTTCTAAGGCCACTCTAGCCTCCAAAGTCCTTGCTCTGAAAGTTCTCCTTGTTTTACTCTCTTTTCTATTCCTTGTCTATTTTTCAGGTTTTTCCATTAAATCTTGCCTTTTCTTCCTCTTTCTCTTTCTTAATGTTTTTGTGTTCCTCTCTCTTGTTTGGTTTTTTGGTCTTCTCCTTCTGTTTGTGGTTTTTGTTGAGCTTGTCAGCATCATGGCTGAATTTTCCTGTTACTTACTGCAGGTCATGTGACAGAAACTCAGTATCTTGGTTTATGTGTTGACATGAATCTCCACCCATTGCTGCTGGAAACTTATGAAGTTATGGGAGAGGTGGTCAATATCATACATGTTCCGTTTGAAGGACATGGATATCACCATGACTGTCGTTCAAACCCTCTCAATTTTCTTTGTGGTCTTCTATTCTTTTTTACTTCAGGGTTTGCTGGTTTCCTCTTTTTCATGCTTGCTGATTGGTTGCTGTTATGTTAGATCTGCAATATCCATAAACTTATTCTTGCCTGAGCTCAATTCCTTTCAGAAATTTGACTTAAAATCATAATAATAATTCCCAAAGTTTGAGCACTTGTTAAATTTATAAGAGGAATTGCATCAGGCTGTCGCCTAAAGACTCATTCATTCTGATTACTGTTTAACTCGGGTTTTCCTAATATGTAAAAGAGGCATAGCATACTCATTGAGCACCAATAATGTCAAATCACATTGACCTCAATGATTCAAGAACTTGCTCTTCAGCTTGGGTTTACATAGGAGAATTAGATATCAGTTTTGAGGTTGCAAATTCAGGAGAATCATAAATTTCATTGTGCAGTTTTATATTATTTTTCTTTGTAGATTAGCTAGCATTTTCCAATGCTGAGGCCTCCTAATGGAGAAAAGACAAAAGACTCTCCAATCTACTATGATCTTTGTATTTCTTCTTAAAAGAGCCTTGGTACAACAGAACTCCTTGTGCCTATTGCTTCATGCTGATCATGACTAGCTTTATTTCCAGGTTCTAGTTCTTTCCACAGGAGTTCCCTTTGGAAGTTGTGAATTTGGTGGAGGTACCCAAGATAAGTCTGATACATCCGCCAAGAAAAAGACCAAGGATGTCTGAAAGTATTGGTGTATCTGAAAGAAAGAAAATACCTAAAATCCCCATTTTCTCCAAATGTGGCTGATTGCCCACCAAGAGAGAGAAACCAGTAAGTAGATAGCACAGCTCTTATAGAGTGTACTTCCACAGGAAGAGTGGTTTCTTTGAACTGATTCTCCAGGGGAGCTGCATGAAACAGAACTTCCCTGATAGGTACAATTGTGTTGTTCTTTTGAGCATATGAGTGTTGTGAATGATTTCTCTGCAGTTGAAAATGCAGGATGGAATTCATGTCTTTGTTTCCAGTGTTTAACTTCATAACTGTGCTGAAATGGTCAGCAATCAAGTGAAGTGGCAAGTTAGCGGATGTAAAAAAGAGTATGATGAAGATGGAATCAAGTGAACTTCACATAGTGGCAGATTGTCCAATAAATGCTCATGGAAGACTGCCAACTAATGACAATTGAGGAGAATTGAGGAGAAAGATCACAAATTACATAAGGTGAATTGGATGCAGCTTTTGCCATCTTTGATGCTAGGCATATTAGGTTGAATCCCTTTCAATACACCTTTCTCCTGTTACTATTCTGATGGGAATCTGCATCAGGTCTTGAATGCATGCAAACATTTCAGGGTTGTCTGTGAAGTTAGAAGTTCAATTACAAGCTTACAACATGTGGTGTATGTGAAGCATACCACTAGGTGGCTTACAGAAAAGTAGCACAATCAAATGGTGTATGCACCCACATATCCAAGAAGTACTTACACTATTTGATTCACTTCCTGGACCTTCTTGTTCCTTTGTGAACAAAATTTGTCACTAAAGATTGCCATAAGGTGTCAAATAGATGACCAACATCAAGGTCAATTGCCCAAACCCACTCAGACTTTGAGCTTATGAGAGAGGAGGATCATGTCTTTCATCTTCGTAGAAGTCTCACAGCTTGTAGCAATGGTGTGAAACATTCACATCCTGAGTTCAAAGAGTTGTTGGTAGAGTTTACTGGTGTTAAGGTGATCATCAGTCACAGGCCAAAACAATCCCTGTACCTTCTTTCTCAATATTTGATCATTATGTGTATCATTGGCTAAGCTTGATACTCAACAGTCTTCAACTGTGCAATAATTTGAACCTCTCTGTTTGTCATTCCAAATTTTGTCATTCCATTATTGGGAGGTTTTGTGCAATTGATTTGAGGACCTGTGAAAAGTGACAATTGTACTACAATGGAATGTTGTAGTTTCTTTCAATCTGTTCATCGGCATGAGCACTACAGTCCTCATGGTGGCACCCTTGTGAGCTTCCAAGGCTGGTTCCTGAACACCTGAAAAATTCTTTGTATGAGTTCAAACATGACTTGTAGAACTTCAGGTGATGCTCCTGTAGCACTTTAAATCATTTAAAATGAATAAGAAATAAGTTATGAGGTTTGAAAGTATAAGGGGTCCAAAGAGAAGGAAAAAAAAAAAAAACATGTTATATAAGTTGGAAAGCTTATTTTTCTTCTTGTTATTTTTTCATTAATCCTTTGCACTTCAAAGATAATTGTTAGAGCTTGAGGTAATGCTCCAATAACATTTTAAATCGCTCAAAATGAAGCACATGTGATGAAGATATAAATAAGTGTTCGGTCATAAGCAGGTGATTGGTGATGGGCTGGTCTACCCTATTAAAAAAAAAGGCAGGTATGAGAACCCATTTACAAGAAGTACAAGCCAAATAAAAGCAGGAGAAAACATGTCATGAAAGAACAACTTTTGATTGGTCTTACAATGTGGATGTCTACACAAGTGTTCTCTGTGTAGATGACTTGATATACTGGTTGGTTAAGTGTAAGTGTAAAACACCAAAAATACATATATTCATGTGATTTTACACATTGTGTAAAATTTTACAAAAACAATATAAACAAATAAATGAAAAAGTGTGTGCCTTTGCCTTATGACCAACCCCTTTCCCTTGTGTGTTTTTCTTTCTTCTTGTTTTGTTGAAGCATCTTTCATAGCTTTTGTTTTCCTGTATCTGCAGCAAATGAGTTCCCTTGCATTTCTTTCCCTTCGTCTTCTTTTCAATTTGATTAGGCAAGACAACTCAGGAAAATGAATAAAACAACACATTTGTTACACATTCTTAACACTAGGGGCCTCACCATCACTCACAACCAAAATAAAAGCCCAAGGCAAGGACTTTTATGATTGCAAAATCAATAGAACTTTTGTTAATTATGATTATTGAGTGACATATTTTTTGATCTTTATACTGACACATGTGGATGAAGAGGCATGGGTGCCTTTCAATGTAGGATCCTTTTCATTTGAAAAATTAAAGTTGTTTTTATCATTTGGCGATATGCCTAAAGCCTTTGAGTATCAACACCTTTGCTCACTTGCCATAAGCTTACACATAAAATCAAAACCTGAATTATGATTTTTTTTTCCCACATCCATTGTTGTAAATATATATCATAAATTATAAACCAAAATCAATTTTTTGTACAGTTTGTGAAGAAAGAAAATCCAAAGAGAAAGGGTCCAAGCATAATAATGAGTCAAAGGTGCCCCCTAAGTGATTGGTAAATTTGGAATTTAATGAAATATTCTTTGAAATGTTTTTTTTTTTAAAAAAATTTTACAATATTATGTGAGGATTCTTTTTTGGTGCAAAATCTTTTATTTTTCAATATTTTCAAGTTATTTTATAAGTCCTTCAAGCAACAAAACAAATGGTTACAACTACATTGGTACATATTAACATGACTGCACCTAAAAATGTAATATATTCATTTGCAAACCTGAATATTGTGGTATTGTGATCACTTTCCCACCAAAAAAAGGTTATAATCCCACTGTCATGCAAGATTATAGTTTGCAAAAATTTGATTGTATTGATTTGTTGACTATTTCTGAAAATTTTGGTTTGCAAAAAAAATGAAGGTGTTGCACTTCCCACTTCTCAACGACAAGTGCAATTTCCTAACCAACAAGGCAAGATCACAATGAAAACATGCCCTACAATGATCCATAGCTTTTCAAGCTATCAAACTTATTCCTCATTTTGTTTTGACTATGAATTTGATCAATTTTACTAAAGGCCTTGTTGAATTGACATGGGTCTTTTGATTGTTCAATCAGCTAGTTGCTGAAGTGACATTTATACCTACTTGGTCAAATGTGATGTAAATAGAAAAGGATAAAAAATAAACAACTTTAGTTTCTAAAAACAACATTTTAGTCAAATGGGAAATGTAGTCAAATATGACATGTAATAAATTTGAGAAAAATAGTAACTTTTATTGTAGATTTCTATTGAATCACATGAAAACCTCTTTTAACAAAGACAAGATGAAATTCAATATTACGTAAATAAAAAATAACTATAAAAACATAATTACATTTCATTATATGTTAATTGGACAAATTCTTTTAGATAATCACAATAAAGTTTGTCAAAGTTCATATTTTTAAAAAAATGATTTATAGCTAAGTATGTAAGTAGGTGGTAGGTATTTTGGTAGGTGGTAAGTGGGTAGGTAAAAAGGAAAATGAAAAAAGAATGCATGTGAAAATTTAAATTTGTATAACAATTTGGAGGAAACATCTTATAAAGTCTTGTGGTGGTTGGTTGGCCAAGACATTGAATGATATATATATATTGTGTGTGTGTGTGTATGTTACATGCAAATATACATAGGTATGTAGTGGGTGATTTATTTTTTCAAAAAAGGAGAGAAAAAGAAGAGATTTTCAAGGATTTTTTTGTCATTTGAAAAAAATCAAAATAAGTATATTAATCACATCTAGACCTAAGCACTTCCTAGGTTGCCACTTCTAAAAAATATTTTGTAAAAATGTTAGAATTCACTTATGATAGTCACCATTTAATGCTAGTTAATGGTGGGAATTTTCATCAATGGGCCTACTTGAAGAATTTGAAAAATAAAACCCTAATAATGTGTGTGTAAAATGGTTAGTAGGCTCCTACCTACTATTTACTATTAATTACATTTCTTTGAACATTAATTTTTCAAAATATTTTTCAAAATAATTGAAAATTGCAAGGTTGCCAAAAATAATTGTTTCATTTGACCAATCAAAAAATGCATTTGATTAATCAAAAAGATCATTAGTCAAATTGGACATGTTCAAAATAACTTCCAAAATGATTGATTGGTCATTTAGACCAATGTTTAAAATGGGTTTTTTTATTGAAATTTTAAACTTTGAAAAATCATGAATTCTTGTATTGATGTGCAAAGTGATAAAAAGTGCATCTCATTTGAAACAAGTAATTGATGAAGCTTACATCAATCCTAAAAATTGCAAGATGACCATGATGCCACCATTTACATTTGGAAAAAATGTAATGAAAAAAAATAGCATGGAAAAACTCCCAGTAACCCTACATTCTATAATGTAAGACCACAATGGAAGTCAAAGTTGCCAGGCAATCACAAGAAAGGAACTCTACAAGATATCATTCCTCCGTACCTATCTTTTTCATTTCTTCTACCTACCCCTTTGCTTTCCTCATACATACCATTTGTCCCTTTCCCTTTCTCTTGTCCCCGTTTTTCCCTTCTTTCATTGCTAAATTAGTTTCACTAATTTCATAGCCATCATTTTGAATCTTCTAGAGAAAGAAGTTTTGTAAAAAAATGAAAAATACAGCATATGTAAAACATATTATGTATTATGTTCATCCTCCCACAAAAAAATAAGAATCATAATGTGAATATTGCAATTGCAATTGTCATTGAAGATTATGATTTTGTATAAAAATAAAGATATTGCAATGTTATTTACACTTACACAACCAATAAAAATTACATGACCCATCATGTAAGTGCATTTTAAAACATATGCACACATGCCATGCAAGTGTTATCCTACAATATGTCCAACATAAAATGTAAAAAATATAAACTTAGGTGTGTAGGTGTAAAATGAATTACACTTATTTGATTTTACACAACATGTAAAATGCCTAAGCTAGTTACACTTACACCCACAACACAAGTCTACATAATCTTTGATGTCAAGCTCTATGTATTGGATGTAGAATAAGATTAGACTTTACAACTTGACCTAGGTAAACCCTAAAGCCTAATGTCCATATGGCCATTCCTCTTTCCATGACCATTTTGCCATGATGCATACCTGAGACTAAACCCATCAGCAGATGCGTAGGTACCTATTCACGTCTGATCCAATTCTCCACATCACCGAGGCCATTCAGCCAAGTGGCTTTAGGGAGTAAGAGTCAATGATATGGACTGTCAATGCATTGAAGAGCTCAATACTGTTTACTCGTTGACCTATTATTTACTCAGTGGTAGAACCCCACTTCTGAAAGTTGCCTATATTTAATACTACAACAGATCAATTCTTCTTCTAGTACTGGTCAGCCTTTTTTTTACTGACCGAAATTTGGCCCAAAAACGAAATTAAAAACGAAAATTTCACAAAATTACATGATTTTGGAGGTTTTCAAACGCCAGCTGTGAGGAAATATATATATATATAGCAAGATTTCTATATTTGGTTTTCAAGTTTGTAGCCAAAAATATAGAAGGACGACTAAAGATTTATTCTTCACATTTGGTTTATAGCTAGGCTACATCTTCATAGGAATGAATGATAGCCACTTTTTCAATATCTTAGTATGGATGATAGCCACTTTCGCTACAAACAAAAATTCCTGAAAAAAGCCTTGTTTGTTGCGGTCGCACAAGTATGGATTTGAACCACTCCTTGTAGGTTGCAGCTGAGTTTCCCAATAGAGAGCCTCCAATTGAGAGATTCCGTGTGCTAAGCAAGTTTCGAGGAGGCTTCATAATTTAGACATAATGTTTTAAACTGTAGGAAAGCATGTGGAAAATGCTGCCATGACTTGTCCAATACAAGTGAGTTGCGTATTAGACTGTCATATGAGACTGGGTCCAGAATGCTGCATCCTTGCAATTTCTTCACTTTGCTTTTTGCAAGTGGAGTACCATTGTGCAAAAGCAGAGCAAGGGTCTTTACCAATTACCACAATCTGAGCAAGGAAGTGTGTAGCATTGGCTGATGTATATACTATATACCACGGATCAAATTTTAATCCTCACATGTTATCACCAACACATGTAGATGTTCTTTGAGTGTACCGCTAATACTCTATTTGCAAGCACAAAACATGAGTCCCATCTTTACAAGTTCCAATTATAGATGATACTCACGTTTTCTGAAGTAAGGGGAAAAAAATAAAGATGCAACAGAACTTCTTTCTATGAGAGTCAGAACGTTGGATTCGACACGTAACAGTTGCATTTTACACATGCTCTCTTTCTATTTGCCTGAAATATATACCTACTACACATCTGACCTTTAGAAAATGACTTAGTAAACCAAAGCTCATCAGTTACATATAATAAACATGGAGGGAGGTTTTCGGAGTCATGTAATTTGATTGCACACCTAAGGATGACCATTGCATGTTACGCATGCTCTCTCTCTGTATTTTACCTGGAATATGTACCTACTACACATGACTGATCTTGAGAAAATGATTTGGTAAACCAATGGCCATCAGTCACATATAATAAACATGCAGCGGGTTTTGGGGAGTCATGTAACTTGATTGCACACTTCAGGATGACAGTTGTATTTTACGCATGCTCTCTCTCTATATTCTACCTGAAATATCTACCTACTACACAACTTAACTTAAGAAAATGATTTGTTAAACTAAAGATCATCAGTTACATTAAAAAAAAAACCTGCAGGGGGTGTTTGGGGAGTCATGTAACTTGATTGCCCACCTAATGGTGACAGTTGATTTCACACATGCTCTTTATCCAACTGGAGTTTTTGGAAGTGTGTTGCTACAAGACAAGCAGTCTTTTCAACAGTGTTTGGAAAGTGCGTCATCATTGGTGTTTTTATTTGCAAAGCATCATCAAAAGTCTGTTAATCAATGAATTGTCAAGCATCTGTTAAGCAAGGAATCCTCTGAGCAGACAATGCACTTGGGCCTTTCTGCCACAGTGAACATGCATCCACCAGTGCACCGTGCATGACAGTCATGTGTGGACAGGAAACAATTTTCAAATTTTCACTTTCATTAGCTAATCACAGTGTTTTGTTATGTATCAACCATCAAGATTCCACATTTACCTACCTACCCAGAGGCACCATAAGCTGTAAAAACATGTGTTTTTTTTTGGGGCATTTTTCAGGTAACCTTACAGAGTGTCATATGCCAGGGCTTTTTGAAAATATAATACTTACTCGCCTTTACAGGCATTATATTTTTGAAAAGCCCATCCTCGTTTTTTTCTTCGTGATATCTGACAAGTATCACAAGATTTTTTGCTAAAAAAACCTATTATGACTTTTATGCTGTGTAAAGCCCTCAGGGGCAAGCTTTATGGGAACTGGGCTCAACTCTGCTTTATGTAACCCTTATTTCTTACTTACATTCCCTACCTGCTTACTTATGGTACATAACTGCTTACAGAAATAGTTAATTCTAGTGATGAGAAATTTCAAAAATGGTATATGGAAGAATTTGCATAATTTTTGTGTATGGTTGTATCTAGACAACTGATTTTACATAATCCTTTATATGATTGTCTTTGAACTATTCTAGAGACAATTCCAAATACAAGTACATCATTTTCAAGCTGACCTACCTCACTTCTTTCTTAATAATTATTTCTTATTTATATAACTATGTCACTTTTTTCCTTACTCACCAACATGGATATGAAAATGCAAATTAACATGTGCTTTTTTTATGTCCATGGTATTTATATTAATTTGAATTGAATTTGACATTGACATAAAATAATGATGAATTATTAAAAACCATATGAAAACATAAGAAAAGAAAAAAGAAAAAAGTTGATCAGCATTGGTGCCAACTACCCAACATTGGTACCAACAGAGGTCAAGTTGGATAGGATGAGGTGGTAGACGGGTATTTTGGATAGGGTTCTACAGATATGGTTCGTCCACAACTGACTCATACAGGGTTTGGTGGGTGCTGGGTCACGACAAAACCCCAGAGTTATTTGGATGTATTAGTGGTGCTGGCTTCCAAACACAATTTTGTCACAATCAAGATCACTGGATACTCGGATGACTGTGGGTGTTTTCTTTTTCTTCAGTTTCTTTTGGAAAGACTGACATCCTTTCAAGGGCTGCCGAGTCTTTCCAAAAGTTTATTTTATTTTTCAATGGATTTGAATACTTCCTAACATTACTCATCAATAAATGTCCGCTCACTCTTGATACTCGAATCAAGTCATGGAATTGAGGTAAGTAGAATTGTGGTAGAAGTCTTTTCTAACAGTTTGACAGCAAATGGAAAAATCATGAGCCCAAAGCAAAGAGATGATGCAATGTTTGTTTGACAGTAGACATGATTCTCACATCAAGAATGTGTGATAGCTTGATGACAGTAATACTAAAGTCTGTGAATGTATTCACAATCCTCAACACAGTAATATTAGAGCAATATCTTACATTCTGTGAATCACAGACCTACATGCCTAGAACTCTTCTAGATTACTGGACTATCCAGCCTCTGGGAATGTCCTAAACAAGATCAACGAACACCTTCTCCAAATACTGGACTATTGCATTCCAGGAGATCCTCAACATGAAGATCTTCAAATTGGATGACTGCACTCTCTGGAAATCCTCAAAAAAGATCAACAAAGCGTCGTCTTCTTCAAATGCTGGACTATTCCACTCTCTGGAAAACCTCAAACTAGATAAAACAAACCTTCTTCATCATCAAATGCTGGACTATTACACTATCCAGAAATCCTGAAACAAGATCAAGAAATCTTGTTTGCCTTCACATGCTGTGCTATTAAGCTCCCAGGGAATCCTCAATTAAGATCAGCAAACAGCTTCTTCAAGTGCTGGACTATTCTGCTCTCCAGGAATCCTCAAATAGGATCATCAAACACCTTCAAATGCTGGACTAATCACCATCTCTCTAGAGATGCTCAATATGATCACACACCTAACCTACGTTAATTCTCAAGCGATCTACCATGTACAAAACTGGGGTCTTAGTCTATGCTAGTGGTCTCTGAAATTCAACATACCTGACAAATTGAAGAAATGTCTTGTGATGATTGACTCAATTAAGATGATGTGTATTGAAAAGTTTCTACCCCAGAAGTTATAGTAGATGAAGGGCTGCTGTCAAATGGAACCAGAACTTGCTGAAGTGCCTCTTGCACTTGCTGACAGCTCATCATTTCATGTTTACCTTGTGCCTGAGATCAAACCACCCACTTTCCAACTCATGAATTCTTGACATATAATATTTGCTAAATTCATGGTGAGGCAAGAATACAAACCCCAGATCTAGCGCTTACAAGGCAACAAGCATCTTCATCATCTATAGTGAAGATTCAATCAAGAAATTGTAAGATTGAAATGGAGAACACTTGGAGGTATGATTTACCATTGATGAAAGAAGTGTGCATGTGAGAGAGAGAGAGAGAGAGAGAGAGAGAGGTTGATCAATGATAATTTTGCATTGATGAAAGAAGCATGTAAGAGGAGGAGAGAGGCAGAGATATGGAGGACATACAGTTGCAGTTACAGTGACATGCATTCGGTTGTCGATGAACTTGCTGTTGAACCATCTGACCTCCAGTCCTAAATCTCGGGAGGTAGTTAAGATCTGTATCAACATCTGTGTCTGGTTGTTGTTGGTGTCCACTTTTATCACCATGCCATCTTCATTGTCAGGATAAACAGCAACCTTGAGAAGATCCGTCATGCTTCCAAAACGTAAGCCACCTTCAAAGTCTTCTTCTTCTTCTTCTTCTTCTTTTGGAGCATGTTTTGATGTGGTTACATTTGCTGGAAGTTGAACTTTGTCAATTGTAGTAGTAGTGCCTCCTTGTTGATGTCCAAGAACAGAAGATGCACATTTTTCCTGGAGCTGTGCTACTTCAGCCTTCAACTGCCGTATATAGTCTATTGTGTGCGAGAGGATGGATACTCTGTCCTTCTGTAATCGATGGAAGAAAGGGAAGAAAGTCATAGTCATTCTTGGTTTGTGTATTTGTAAATCACTGAGCAAGCAGCACATGAGCAGCACACAATCAAAAGATTGTCATTGGAAATTTTCAGATGCAGAAGATAGATGTATGCAGATTTTATACCTTCTTGATCACAGGAACCAGGGTGAATATAGTATGCAGTTTCTCGTTGAACTTGGAACGGCGATGTCTCTCTGCAAGCTTGTGAATGTGGGCAGCTTCGTCATGAGCTGGATTGGAACTTTTCATATTGTCGGCAGGATTTAGCTTGGATTTAGCCAATTGTTGTTCTGCAAGTTTCTGTCGTTCAGCTTCTTCTTGGATAATGGGGACTATTTTCTCTGTCCATCGCCGAAACAACGATTGTCGCGGTGAAGCATGATCGTCTCCAACGCATGTTCGCAGATTTGGTTTGCATTCGCGTTTTTGGAATAGGGATTCCTGGCTATGCCAGAAATGGGATGTTGGCCATGAGGCAATCTCGTTGTCGAGCACATCCATTGTTAAGTTGGAGCCTTGATATGCAGAAGGCCAAGCTGCGGGGTTTTGTGTGAAGCTCTCACACTGGGTCGTTTGTCGCAGTTGGAACGCATCGGTGTTTGAAGTTGTCTGCTCCGTTGTCGTCACCGAAGCTTCGTGAGTACCAAATGAGCGGCTCGGTTCTAGAAGATGAGAAAAAGATGAAGAGTGTAAGTCAGCTTGAAGGCTCTGAACTGTCCCCAAAGAAGGTGATGAATCGAGTGACTTAGCGCTAGACAACTCTGCAATTTGAGCAGGCTGCAAAGACGACGCAGAATTGACATGCGTAGAATGCTGAAGAGGAGATGTGGGAGCGTAATATGCTGGCAGTCCTGCTGCTGCCTGTCGCACAACTTCTTCGGGGTCAAACGCGTTAGAATCCCATGTGTAAAGATTCAGAACGTCAACGTTCGACGACGCCGCCTTTGTCTCAGCCTTACAATCCAGCGGACTGAACAAGGTTTTGTCCACACCAACGTCAATGTCGAGGTCGTCGAAGAACCCGCTCTGCAAGTCATGATCGTTGAAGAAGAGGGATTGATTCCCGAGTGCAGACCATTGGAAGTAAGGCTCCTCTGATCTCAAAATTGCGCCTGAGCTCGCCAAAGATTCGTTGAAATCGCCTGGAGTGTATCTGTGGAGATTGAGAGGAGGAAGAAACGGCTGAGCAGGTCCAGGTAAAGGTAATCCTTCAGGGGCCGTCATTTGTGCAACCGATGTTCCTGAGTGCAAGTGAGGATATCCTTGTCCTGAAGTCGAATCCAGGTCCGAGCTTGGGGGTCTAGACACAGTCCCAAACATGTGAGGTGTAACGGACTTCGACACATAGTCCTGCAAGCTGTTCATCAACGAATCCATTTGCGGCACCTGTGTCAACATTGGCAAAGTTGTGTCAGTCCCCCCCCGCCACACACACAGTTTCAAGCAATTCTGAGCTCGAAACTAGACGTAGCATCAAGCTGGAAACAGGAAGTTCTTCAAGTGCAAAGCGATGCAGACGGATTCAAAAGCTTCAAACACCAATTTGTTGTGAAAGATCGGTCAACTCGGGTCTTCGATGATGTCATAAGCCAGCGCGTAGATGGGACCCACTTATTCGAAACTTCACGTGAAGGAACGCGTCTTTGTGTGCGTAATCTGCCCATGCTTTACGACCATGACGAGGGAGAAGGACCTGTGGTGGGACTGAAAACAAGGGAACGGACACGGCTCTGGTGATCGGATACGAATGCGGTTCTAGACTCACCGCCCAGTCCCCTTGAATCCTCTCTGACTGAGCACAAGTTGTAGAGAAATCTTGCAAACTACACGTGTATCATGCACAAGAAGAAATTTCCTAAATTGGAAGCGATTGAATGATGATGATGATGGATGTGTTTTGAGTATTCCACCACTCGATACGCGTCGTGACGTTCACCAGCTAGCTCACCATGATCATCAACCGAAACATGCTAAGACGCAGCAAATCACGATATGGAAATATTTACGAGGATACCCACTTACCAAAGAAGTCGTAGCCAATTCTGTGCAGTATCGGACTCCATCGCCTCCAAGCCCTGGAATGCAAACGATTGTCTGGACCGCGTCAACAAAGAGTAAGATGTTAGAGTTTCTTCAAGACAATCCTCTGATACAACAAGCTCAAACCCGGTTTTGTGCTTAAACCGACTGTCTTCAAAAAGAACTGGGTTCAATCCAAACGGCTCAAGCAAGAAACGACGCGAAATGGATGACTCAAGAAGATGCTCCCAAGGGATGGCAACTCTACCTGAATACGCGCTTCCTGTAACGGGTTGTGCTCGTGTTCCAACAAAACACAAAGAGTCATAAAAATGAGAAGAAAATATTGTCGCTAAGCGTGACAGAGGAAATAGACAAAGAAGAACACGATTTAACTTCAAACAAAGAAGACTCACCAAAGCTTCGATACCAAAATCACGAAGCTTTGTGTCCAGCATTTAACTAAAGGAAGGAATGCTTGCAAGCATCAACACTTGAATAAAATGCCAGAAAGAATCTATGGTTGCATTCGAAGGTGTACAGTGAAGCAAGCAAATTGAGGCTCATATTTTTCCTTGGGAGATCACCTGCAAGAACTGGGCTTTACACTTGTCTGTGGGAATTTGTGGCATGCTGCTTGTCCACCAAAGAGGACCACAGTCTCGTTGCAACGCCAAGGCTGCATACCTGCAAGCACAAACACGACCAGCTTTGTTTCTAATTTCTTCACAAGCGAGATGATCACCAAGATTCTTTAGTCATGGTAGTCATCTCTTGACCCTGGCACTTGAGGGTCGACGGCAATCTCTGGATATGAAGAGCGAACACCATGATGTTCGTAAGCTGCTCCTCCCCATTTCAACCTCTACAAGATTTCACCTCTTCTTGCTCAAACTTTTGCGCTGGAGTATACTTGTTTACTTACCCCTGTGAGCCAGGGTCCTTGAAGCTACAGGTCTTGAAGATGGAGTAGAATTGCGGCGCAAGAGTTGGACCAAACTCTAAGCTCGTAGAATTGAACCATCCGTGAGCCCACTCCAGCACCGGCCTGTAATAGAACACACGAATTCAAACGCATGAGCTCCTGAATTAGGAGCAAGCACAGTGCTAATTTCTCATGCCTCTTCCGCTTTGCCAAGACCTTAGTGACAAATTCACCTGAGCCACAAAGTTGTGAATTAGGAGCAAGCACAGTGCTAATTTCTCATGCCTCTTCCCCCTTGCCAAGACCTTAGTGACAAATTCACCTGAGCCACAAACAACTTTGTTGAAGCTCGAAGCTGAAACGCAAAGACGAGTGCAATCAACGGGACCTCAGGAATCGCTGGCTTACCTTTCACCAGAAGAGAGTTTCCAGAGGACTCCATACGTCCACTCCAAGGATTGTATCAAAGCTTTCAGGCGCGTTTGGGAAGAAATCTCTTCCTTTAACATCCTGAGACCAAGAAGGGGTGAGAAGGATCCTGGTGTTTCTGCTATTGATTTCATGCGAAGTGCGCAGCCCTCCTCCTCGGCCAGGACAAGGAGCTGGTAGCAAAGAAGCCAGTGGGGAAAAAAAACCTCACAAACTCCTCTATGAAAACAACTTCTTTTGAGGTTGTAGATCTGACAGTGCTTCGTACCCAATGGTTCGAACTCTCATCGAGGTCTTTAAGTTTTGAACCCGTCGGTCATCCTCAATGAATGTGGAAAAGAATGTCAACGATTCCTCTGCAGGAGAAGGGAACAAGTCTCTACTAAATTGATGAATTCCAGTCAACAAAAAGTCGAGAACTTATTCAAAGATTTTTTTATTTTATCTCAAAATCCGAGTCCGCCCAAGTCACAGACAGAGCTTCGCGTAACTCAGAAAACCAATACACCTGTGCGGTAATGGGATTCAACACTTTCAACAGTTAGAGACCGGAACACACAACTTTTGGATATACCGGAACCCAAAAGGGCCAAAAGGAAGCCTTTCGTGAGTCGAATTGAACACGCAAAATTTGCAGCAAACCACACGACTAAATTTGCAGCAAAGTGTCCGTAAGTAACGGTCGTCACAACTTGCAGGCAAAAAGTTAGAGCTTTTGATGTTTGATGTCAAACATCCTGCGCTTTTTCTATTAGGTTTTGATGAAATTCATCGTAAGCGACAAATCTCCTCACACCCCCCATCCTATAGGGAAGAAGTCACGTCTCAAGACTCCTCGTAGGGACGGGGACAAACTTCAGGTTCTTTTGGTGAGAACCCACCAAATGCGTCCAATACAGCTAATCGATTACGTGCTACATAATTTCCTTTTCCTGGCCCAATCGAATCTGTTGCTCACGCTAAAAAATAATACCGCCACTTCGGGGAATAACCAGAAATTGCAATCTCAATTTAGCAACTTCTAATGCAGAAAAGTGGGAACCACAATTCGTCGAGTTTGTGAGGAATCTCCAAATCCGGCCCTTTGGTGATAATCCAATGAATCACAACAATATTTAGGTGTGAGATGGAATTATTGCTGTAATTTCTGTCGCATTCGTGTGTGCAACCAGCTTCTCGTCGTTAGTCGCACATTTGAGACTCTAAATCTGTGATCATCTTTTGACATGTGTAGCATTTTGCTGCTGCTGCTTCTGCCGCCAAATACGAACTGCTTCTCCAACTACCACTTCGGAAACTCGGAACCCAGATTCTTGAGTTTATTCTGTAGATGAATGTCGAGAAGCAGGGAAAATACATTGAGCGAAAATGTACATGCAAATCTTTGTTTGCAATCAGACGAAGTTTGTTGAACCGATCATGCATCCCACCAGTATTTCCGTCTTGTTCTTGGTTATGGCTCCTGCTCCTAACCCTAGTCGTGCTATTGTCAGTACCTATTCTTACAGGGCTTAGGGTTCGGTGTTTGCGTGGATGCTCTAAATTTGCTGGTCGCACTTTAGAGTGAGAGACATCTGGATACCTCCAGCCAGTCTTGCCGTCTTGTTGTTGGTTATGGCTCCTGCTCCTAACCCTAATCGTGCTATTGTCAGTACCTATTCATCCAGGGCTTACGGCTCGGTGTTTGTGCGGATGCTCTAAAATTTGCAGGTCTAAGTTTAGAAGTCTGAGAAACATCTGGAGAGGAGAGTATGCTTGTGTAGTGCACTGTCTGTGGGTTTACAATGTGCAGTTGGGTATGGAGGAATTGCTGATAAGAGTGGTGAGCCAGCATCAGATGTTATGATCTTTTGGACAAGGGGTATAACATTCCTGAGCTTCATATGATGGTTTACTTCCAGCTTCATCTTCAATCTCATTGTCTTTCTGATGGAAGTGTACAGTGACATTTGCAGGGATCTAAATGCTTTGAGGTCTAAATGTTCCCTATTTTTCCATTTTGCAACCAGAAATTTTATCAGCATTTCGTATCATGAACATCAAGAGCACAACAGTTGAATATTGGCAGCAAATTTCAAGGTAGCTTTCTATGTTGATAACTCTATGGCAAATGTGATGTGAATAGGGGATTGTCAGATGACAAATGCAGGTGCAGAGGGAGCTTTACTTTCAGTCCAGTGAGCTTATTGAAGCAGACAAGCAAGTGCACTCTCCTTGTTGGGGATCAGGTTTCACCATTTGCTCTTGCACTTGGACTTCCAGGTCCATTGTCTCTCATTGTGTCAATAATCTGCAATTGCATTGATACTTTTTCTCCATTCATCAGTCTTGTCCATCACTAATGCCATAAAACTGGGGCTGTGCTGTACCAGGATATATGGTGGGGTGGCAAGTTGTGGTGCATTCAACTGAGAGATTTTGAGAAAAGAAGTTGGTCCACTTTTGTTGGACAATGCTCTGGACATTACAAGATTATTGGTAGTTTTGTTAAGTAAACAATTTGAACTGTAAATGCCTTTTGTGCAGGCTTGTGATACATTTTGCAGTTGAAGATGAAATGATCTTGTTTTCCAACATTCCATTTAGTCTAGAGTTTCTGCAACCAGAGAACGAACGAACAAACTTACTTGCCAGCATTTTGTGATACCAGTTGAGAGATAGAGTGACATATTCTGTAAGATCTGCCATAGAGATTACTTGGATTGTCCTCTAGGAAAAGATTCACCGAACATGGTGCTTCTGTTTTCTCCATGTTTTTTGTCTTTCCAATTTGCAAATTAGAGCATGAATTTATCACAATTGTTAGATGCTGATCCTGATGACTGACCAAACTCTTACTTACCTCATATTCTATGTCAACAAGAAGATAGAGAAGTATTTGTTGGAAGGTGTTAGAGATGATGAATTTTGGATGGTGTCTCCAGGGTTAGGAAATCAAAGTTCTTGCAATATGTATCCATGACTTCCACATCACTTTTTTCATGCACCAAGACAGCCAAAGAAGTGAAAGCACAGTGTGTTTGTGTCACCTGGAAGAGATTCCTGAACTATGATGTCTATAAAAACTTTTCACTACTACTACAATCCAGCTAGAAACAAGTGAAAATTCATTAATAAAACTCAATACACATGGCTTTTCAATTCTGACCATTTTCATATAAAAACTCTAATCAACATATTCAGAGGGTTGGTGAAGATCTCTATGCAATTTGTTTTATTGATAGGTTAGGGAGCTAGTATTGCGAAGCCAAATACAATTGGTCATACATTAGTACATTTTGAATTTTCTGAAAGACGTTTTTAATGCCAAGTCGGGACAACTGAAGCACACTTGCAATTTCACAAGAAAACGGGTCATCTGAGAATTAGTTTGGACCTAATTTGGTCTAGGGATGAGTAATACAAGACGATATACTTCCCATGAAGGCTTGTTTCTTCAGTTCTGCTTCCTCCCCTGTTTGATCACTATGTATGAAAATGTCTTGAGAACAACCAGCATTGGGCACATATCGACTTTTGAGCATACCATCTGGTACTGGTATGAATGTTTTTCAAAAAGTTCTTACCAGATGGTATGGGTATTGGAAAAAACCTGCTGACCAGGGTGAACCATCACCCACCAGCGCATCATCCACTGGACACTGTTCTGACTTGGGTCCATTCACATCTATATGAAGACATTGATAGTAATTCCCAACAATATGAAGGTTGCTGGGATTCTTCAACATTTGATTTTTTATTTCTATTTTCAAAAGTGATAGCCCTATCTGCCCTTCTTTCTTGCACCAATATGTTAGGTAGAAATTGATCCAGATGTGACATTGATTTCTGGTTTCCATTTCCAAAAGTGAAAAACCTATCTACCCATGTAAGAAAATGCCATGTTGTTTCATCCTAGAATTAGTTTCTAAAGCCATGGTAGGAAAGTTTGGTAAATGGATATGGATTTGGATTTGGATGGAGTTGCGATCACTATGGGATATTATGTATCCCACTTTCTGTAAGAATACTCAATTATAATGACAATAATGGCAATTGATTAGGATTAGGTTTTTTTAATTTTGAGTGTGTCAATGAAGGTAAAGCCATTTTGCGAGTCTTTTGCAATTTGTGTTAGGTTGTATTGTGATCAACAAGCAATTTTGGATTGAAAAATCCTTGTGTTCAATCATGTTGTTATTTTTTTTTAAACCTTTTTTTGTTATCATTACTAACTCTAAAATCTAACTGCAACCTTGACGGCCTTCTCTTTATGAAAAGTTAAAACTTCTATACCTGATAATTGGTATGTTTTTAATAGGCATTTCATGAACCTTAACCTAAGGTTCTAATATATTTCAAATAGCCTTAAAGCCTCACCTAGAGGTTCCAATTAAAGTTTTAAATACATTAGACCATAACCAAAGGTTCCTTTGGATCAAAGAATCTGCCAACATTGTAACAACATAAACTTTAGATATATAAGTGGGTTAGAGGTATTCTTGGGTCAAAAGAAAAGCCAATTAGGTAAGTGTATGCATGAAAAAAGGAACATATCAACAAGTGACACAACAAATTATTCGAAAAGTTTTCAAAAGTTATGGTTTCAATGCTTGGTTTGGGCAAAAGAAACAAACACAGAAAAATGCAATGATCATTTTGTGGAGGAAAAAATAGGAGCCCGTGGGGACAGTTAATGTTATTTTTGTAACCTACATGTGTCAAACAAATATTTTTGGGTATTAGGTTTTCAATTTATATTTTCTCCCACCCTATTTTTCTCTAACTTTTTAATATGCACATATTTTAACCACCCTATATTTGTTTATAATCTTTTTTGGTGTCCAATTTCATTCTCCTATATTAACTTAAACTTTTAGTTTAAGAAAATTTGAAGTTAGAAAAGTTTGCTTCCATGCTACTTGAAATCCTAAATCCAAAGATCCTTCCAACCATTTTGACATAGGAAGAAAATGAAAAAGTTTGTGCTTGAACCTTAAAAAAATAAAATTAGGTTATTGTTGCGAGAACATTCGACCATTTGCTTATAGTTCCATAAAATCAAAAACCCTCAATGTCATACTTAAATTTCTAAACATTCTTTTCCATGTTCATTTAAATGTTATAAACCCAGATTTAATAACTTATTGACCCTATAATCACTCTACACAATTAATCAAAATATTATTTCACAATAATTAAACCTACTAATGATTAATATTTTAAATGTTTAATGCACATGCTATTTTTTTTATTAAAAAATTCCAATATTAGATATTTACACATACCCTATATTGATTATAATTTTATTTTCAAAATGTACATAACCTTGTATTTGAACTAATTAATTTATAATTTTTATTCAACAACCAACATATTGCACCTTATATTTTCACTCGCATATTCTCTACTTTTTTTCGAGTAGTGCTCCCCCCCTCAAGGATAGGAGAAAATTAAAAATGACTCTTTAATTTATGATCAAAGGAATTTCCTCTTACATCTTGGATTTTCTTTTGACTTTGTGAAATAAGTATGCCTTTAGTGAAGGGGAATGAGAGAGTGTTTCTTTGTGAAAGATGTTTTGAACAAAAGTTGATGAGAAGCACAAAAAATTGCTTACAAGGAAAGAAGCTTAACATAAAATAAGGAAGTAAACAAACAGCATTTCAATAGGGCTTTTGTAATAGTGGTTGGTTTTTTGTTTCAACAAATGCACATGTTGGAGTTTTGACAATATTCAACATCATTTACAAGGAAAGGAGCTTGACAAAAAAAACTAGGGAAGTAAACAAAATGGCATTTTAATAAGACTTTAGTAGTAGTAGCTAATTTTTGGCTTTGGCAAATACATGCTAAAGCTTTTATAACATTGGATTTTTATAAAAATTTTAATGCAACAATGGGTTTTTGACAACAATGGAATGCCATGAGTTGTAACTTCAACAAAGGTCATGAAATGTTGACAAAATGGAATTTCAATGAACTTCAACCACTAGAAGAAATTTCAAAATCAACAACTGAATTTGCAATTCATTTATAGTTGTAATCGACACGTGATTAAATTAATCTAGTTACTTTGGACAAGTGCCATAAGACAATTAGTCGCAAAAGACATGACATGGCCATGAAGTTGAAAATGTAATCACAAACTTTATGATTAGGCCATAATTTCTCATCCATTGCCATGGATGATCCTTAATATGATGTGGAACCCCAATTTGTGACTGCATTTGCGACTACATTTGGATAGTCATATGCTACCAAATGTGCCATTGATGGGTGGTTAGGATTTAACCATGTGGTAATTTATAGAACCAATGGCCATAAAACATGTGGCAATTTTCCATTTGTTATATATATATATATATATAATAATTAGAATAATTAATTATTATAGTTACAATAATTACAACAATTATGTATTATAATTATAGTAATTAATTATTTTAATTAATTATAATCTATCCTTGGCTAAACTACAATAGCTAACCTATTTTAGGCTAGGGTAAAGTAGAATAAGCTAATTAACATAGGCTAAATAGATAGGTAGGATCCTATGTATTTTATTGGGGACAAGCCTTTTGATTGGCTCATCCCAAATGGCACATGCACTATGTTTATAGTGCATACCATGAATCTAGTCCATTCCTTCACCTTCTTATATACTATACAAATTTGAAATTGTAGACAAATGAATATAAAACAATTCTACAACACTATCACATCCTTTGTCCCATACAAAAACATTATCATATATCCACACAATAAAATATTTATTGTTTTCATTAACTATTTACTACCTGTCCTACTTACTACATATTACCTTGGCTACATACCTACTATCTATTAGCTAACCTACATTTAATAAATTAATTACATAACCTACCTAATTTATTATTATTATTATTATTATTATTATTATTATTAAATCATATATCCACATAATAAAATATTTACAATTTAACCTACCTACCTACTATTTACTACTACCTATCCTACTTATCACATACTACCTAGGCTACATACTTACTATCTACTACCTAGCCTACTTAATAAATTAATATCCTAGTCTACATTTAATAAATTAATTTTTTAACATAGCTAATTAATTAATCAATTAATACAAAAACACTACAACATATCCACAAAATAAAATACCTCTTGTTTAACTTATAACCTACCTACCTACTACTTACTAATAGTTATCCTACTTATTACATACTACTTAGGTTACATACCTACTATCTATTACCTAGCCTACCTAATAAATTAATTACTTACCCTACATTTAATAAATTAATTGTTTAACATAACTAATTATTTTATCAATTATTACAAAAAGATTATAACATATCCACAAAGTAAAATACCTTTTGTTTAGCTTACCTTACTACCTACTACCTATTAATACCTATGATCCGACTTATTACATACTACCTAGCCTAACAAAGTAATTGATTAAGTACCTAACCTAATTAATTAATATGAAAGCATGATCACAAATTCACACAATAAACTAATAAACCTACCTATTACTTATCCTACTTACTATCTACTACCTAGTTTACCAAATAATTAATGACCTAACCTACCAACTACCTACCTTGCATACCTAGCCTAACTAGGTCTAACCTCCATAGCTTAGCCTATTAATTACACCTAATAAACTAGCCTACTACTACACATAGATAACTTAGGCTAATTAATTAAGTATGCAAGCTAAGCTAGGCTACCAATGTACATAGGCCTACTTAGTTTAACATAACCTATTAACCTTAGCTAGCTTAGTTTACCAACTAGGTTATAATAGTTTTTTCTAACAAACTATTAGCTATTAGATATTATATCATGGAAGACCCATGAATAATTGCAAAGAAGACCCATGGATGGGTACATTAAAGGGATAATAGTCCAATTGAAATAACAAAGTTTGCCATATGTGATCTATGTTTCTTTATTCATGTGGTAGAATGTATTATTGCAATTGAAAAACCTTTCATTTGTAGTTATAAAAACAACTATGTTATCATCCATTGATGAATGCAATCAAAAAAAGATGGCATTGTTCACTTTTCATTTACATTTTCAATGAAAATCATATTAGCCATAAATTGTAGTCACATCTACAACTAGAATTTAATTCAACCCTTCTTGTAGTTGCATATGGGATTACAACAAGTTCCAACTACATGGACACATAGGACTAACACACATCTAGTTGTAAAATCAATTGGTTTAGACATTAGTTGCATAATAGTTGTAAAAATATGGTCAAAATGGACAACATTTCTTCTAGTGAACTATGGTGGAACTTTGAACTTTTATAAGGTTTTGATACCATTTCCTTCCTTTCGCTCCAATAACTATTAGTTAAATGGTCTTCATTTTAATCATGGGACAATGAAGATTTTTTTAAAACATTTTGGACCATGACCTAACTCTACAGAAGGTATGCTCTTAATTATCATGTTGGTTTCGTTTTATCTTATGTCACAAGATTTGTGAAGTTTTCACATCCTTAATTGCATCAATATTAGTATTGCAATTAAAGAAATGTCATGACTTTCACCCTAACGTTTCAAATTCTACCATCCTTAATTTCAAAACCCCCAATACCTCCTCATGACACTAACTATTAATACTTGCTAGCTTTTGCCACATCTCATAGATGTAGTTGTGGTTACACACATTCTTCCATGCTTAACCAAGACCACATCCATGTTTTGGGATCTTCACCAAATAAGGGGTGGTGTGCAAAGTAATGGGGAAGACAATTGTATTGAATGTTTTGGAACTTGTTAATGTCAAAAATCACTTTTACCATAAGGCTATAACAATGCATTACTCAAAAAATGGTTTTTTTCATGAACAATTTCAAGTTGAAATAAATTGCTTAGAAGAAGTTTTAGAATGGTATGACACAGACCAATCAATGATCATTTGAGAATGTGGAATTAGATGTAAATGAAAAAAAAATCCTTTCAATTAAGGTTTTAAAGTGTTTTGCATTTTATAATTTTGTACAAAATTAGAATTTATAATGCCTTTGGGTAACGAACTCCAATACATGTTTTATTAAATGATTTCAAATTATGTTAATTTTCATCTCTTGTTGAATTGCTTCAATATATGTTAATTTTAACTCTTATCTCTAATTTTAAATCCACTCTCATGCATAAATTCTTGTAGGTAGTAGGAAGCCAATGTAATTGGTCTATCTATAGAGCTTGAATGTACATGTAAGTCATTGGTCCAAAAGGAAGATGAATCTTGCACTTTGAAAAGAAAATAATCATGTTGATGGGAGTGGTGCAAGTCATGAATATTCTACAAACTATAAATTACCAAATTTGCAACTAGAAGATTTATCAAACACAACTTGGAGCTTGATGTTACTAAAATTTCAACTTGGAGTTTGAATCTTACTAATTAATTTCATGATCTATTGATAATTTGTCTCCCATTTGTCAAAACAAACATAAGCACAAGCTTTCCTTAAACCAACTTTCATTGTTTTATGTTAGCATGCCATGGTTCAAGTCTTATGGGTTATGTTTGGTGTAGTTGAACTTGTTGACACAAAAACTAATTTTAATCCTTGAATTCAAACTGAATTTTTAAAAATCCTAAACATTAAACCCTATTTGCACCACGCCAAATCCTTTTAAACCTCCAATTGTTTTGGATAGCCCTTAATGTAGGTATTTTATTCTGATTGGGTGTATGCATTCTAAGGTGGCTCATTTTCGGCAAATGTTGCACTCCTTAAAAGTCCATACAATAGTGTTAAAATGGCAATCTATTTTGATATTGTTAACTTAATGGGGAATTACATGTTGATTAATGAACTAAAAAACCCATATAAAGAACAACCATTCTAAATAAAAAAATTTAATGTACATGTTAAGAAAATTCAATTTGAAATCCACCCAAAAATGATTATTACATGGAATTATTAAAATATGGCTCATTTTAGGCCATTTTAAAGTCCATAACTTTTTTTTGGTTAAATTTTTTTTAGAAATTTTTTTGCACATATGTTCTTTTTTTTTTAACATATCATATGTTGAATCCCTATATTATATCCCAAATAAATTCATACACAAAAATGCATGTATATAGAAGCACAAACAGTAAACTAGTCCATATTTTTCAACTTAAAAAATCCAACATTATATATTTTATGTATATATGTTACAAAAAAATTTAATAAATTTCTTCTTATTTAAGTTGAAAATCTAAATCTAGCCATAGATTTGAAAATTTATTGTTTTTATGCCATGTTAATAGCATGTAAATGTATGCCACTTTGTAAAAAATTAGATTATGATGCAAAAAGTGAGCCATTCTCACCAATTTGTTTGGCGTTTGCCATGGTGTAAGTGTTATGGTTTAATATGTTTGGTGTAAGTAAATAGAAAATTAAAAAACCAAAGAATCTAAATCCTAAAACTTTTACAACATAAAAAACAACTATAGTATAATGAAACAAATCTCCAACATTTCAATAAATGTGTAACATGTCTCTAGCAACTTAATTGGTTTACAACTTTGTGACAATGATTTTACAAGTTGGTTTTTGGATGTTTAAAGTATACATTCATGCTTATGGTTAGAGTGTGGTTTATGTAGACTTGGAAAGAAATACATACGGTTTAGAGAAAGAAACTTGGAAAATAATCAAACCTAAAGAAAAATATAGAACTTGAGGGGGAAAAACCAAAAAATAAATAAATGTGATAATGAAACCAAATTAGTCATGTTGATGGAAGTGATGCAAGTTATGAGGTAATTTTAATCTATATTTGCAAGTTTTTGGAAGGAAAACTCATGTGACACAACTTGGAAATTGATGTTACCAATCTCAACATGGAGGACACATCTTCTTCATTTCATGGTCTTTGCTAATATGTTTCCCATTTGGTAAAACAAATGCAAATGAACTTTCTATAACCCTTAACATGTCAATTATGCATTTGAAATTTCATTGTTTTTAATGTATAATTGGTGCATAATCAAAGACATAATTGCAAGAAGTGTACTAAAAGCTTATTCTTTCTTTAGAACTTATTCTTTTTCATGTTCCAACTCCTTGACAAATGTTTTTATATCCTTGTGTGGAACAAGATCTTCTTTGAATGTTTATATTTTCTTCTTGGATTTTTAGGTCTATAAAACTTAAAAGCTTGAAACAAATTTGTAGTAGATCTATAATAGTTCGTGAACAAATATGCAACAAGTTTATAACAATTTTGTAGGCCAACTAACTTTGTAACTTGATTATGTTTTTTTTGCAAGATGCATTTTATGTAGAGAAATAAACCAAAAAAGACACAAAAAGAGAAAAAAAAAAATTTAAAAAGAAATGCAAAGTCCTTCAAACATAATAACATAGAGATTTGAGACATGGTCCAACCATGCTAATAGCACCCACACCCGCCCTTTAGACATGTGCTTCTTCACTATTTTTTCAAAAAAATTAAAATAAGTTAATTATTTTATTAAATTATTTTTACTGCATGAAATTAATAAACTACATGAATAAAAAAATTTAAATGTTAGTTGCAACTTATATTTCAAAAAAAATTTAAATTTTATTCAATAATTGAAATTCAATATTTATACACAAAAACATTTATTGACATCATCCATAGTCATTCATCTATACAACTAAATTTACATTTATTTAATGCATATTCAAATTTTATCATTATTTTAGATTATAATATTGTATTATAGTATAAAACTAAAAATTATTTTTTCATAAATTTATTAATAATATAGCATTATTTTATATTTTATATTAATATTTAATATTTAAAATATATTAAATTTTTATTGAAAAAAATATATAATCTATTTATGAATATTTTATGTGAATAAATTGTATATCAACTACATCAAATTTTTATACTATAGTTTTTTAATCAAATACAAGTTTAAAACATTGTGGGAGGTATATCATAATTTGTTATTATGTTAGTCATTAAAAAATCCATTAATAATTACTTGAAATTCCAAAGAAAAGAATGGTCATTGAAATCTTATTAAACAACAAAATTCAATCATTATTTTTTCCTCAAATGGGTTTACAATTTTAAAAGGAGAAAAATATAAGTGTACATCATTGAAAAAAAATTAACAATGAAGTTTTTTTTTTTTTCATTTGGAAAAAATATCAATAAGATATTAAATAATAAAATTGGCATTTGTGCTATGTTTATAACAAAACATCTGTTAAATAAAATGCACCCCATTATGTTCACAAAACAAGTGGGGTCATTTGTTGGTAAAAGAGTTCATTTCCATCTTTAGGGTCCAAGGATCAAACCTTGCAACTAACATGGTTGTGGTCACCAATTATATGTTGACTAAATTTTCCTTATATCTAGGCCACTTAGCATTAGGTACCTACCTAGGCTCGCCTAAATACCTAAACTAGGTGGCCTAGCTAACTACCTAAACTAATTTTTAAAGCTAACATTATGTAAATGCCATGTGTCAAAATATCATAGGATGTAAATATTATTAATATAAATTATTTAATAAAAAATTAATTATTTAATATTAGTATTCAATTAGTCAATACTTTATATTTCGTTTAATTTATTATTTATTATTTACTTTATTACAGTATTTACACAAGTATATAATATAAATATCATATTAAATATTTATATTAAATATAATGTATATATCCTTCATGATTATGTAGTCACAAAAAATAATCATTTGTAGGCTTACAAATAGGACACATAAACAACTAGATGTCTGATGTGACATGTCTTAATGGACTAGCTAATCATGTAATCATATGTAGTTAAATTTGTCATATATGAGTGCAAACTTAGTCGTATGTGTAGTTGTAAAAGATATATTTTGAAATAATGTGTATTTTGAGAACATCCATTAAAATAGTGCATGCAACCAAGAGTAAAACTCATGTACGGTGGGTCCAAACACAATAAAAAGACCCACTCAAAATGTAACCATTGCTTAATTTTTCACATTCTCAACTACTACTTCAAAATAATGTTAAAAAGTTTGGTGCATTTGTACAAAAATGATTTTAATATATAATGGAAACATTTGGTTAAATTTGAAATGAATTCAATGATTATAAAATACCCAAAAACATTTTTTAAGCAGTGTAACCAATGTTTTTACTATGCAAAGGACCCCTAAAAGGCTTTATAACTATTTGAAGATGCCATATTTATGAAACAAATTTATATATTCTTGTAAAGAAAAGTAAACTACACCATCCTATTAGGTCAAAATATTTTTTTGAAAACTTGTAAAAAATGATTCTAAGAATATTCTCTATGATGAACTAATCTAGTTTTGCCATGTCACCTTGACTAGCTAACCCACTACTTTTAAGCAAAGCACCAAGGAATTGGGCGTGGGTTGTTTTATTGCATTTGCACTCGGGTGCCTTTGGAGAAATGAACGTGACATTTGGAGAAACACTTGGTTTCTATTTTTTTGCATTAATGCACTATATCATGTTTCCAAGTGAAGATATTTGCCTTGAAACACCCCGCACTCAGGGTAACTAGCCATTAATGGTGACAATACATAGTAGTCTATGGGAAGAAAACTAAGAGGGTTTTTTTTATGATAATCCTAACCCTTGATATATCATTATGATAAGCCTTCTTGTTATCTTATGGGTTGTTTCAAATTTCTTTAACAATTTTTTAAAGCTCCTACCAAATTTGATTAGAGTCATTCTATTGCAAACCCTAAGGCATGATCCATGAAGCCAAGTTATAATTCACCTTAACCCATCCACCCATGGTAACCAAGTTTCCCAACAACACCTTTACATTCCTTAAAACCTCCCTCCTATTTGCCTCCATTTGACACCACAATGTATGAACACATTTTGCTAAAATTACCCCATACCCCTTTGATGTTCTAACATCTTTGTTGAATTTAAACAAAAGATGGTGCAAATTTGTGGGTGAAACAATTGCATGGAATGCACAAGAATTTGTGAAATTGGATAACACAATTTACATGCAAGTGATAGTAATGCAAGGGCTTCAACCATGTTCTTTTCCTCTTCTTGATTGTCTTCCGTTGAAGTGGAATTCTTATATTGACATTCTTGGTGTGGTCCAATGCAATTGAACAATTTTAAGTAATCAATGAAAATGGCAATGAAAAACTATGGGCACCTAATTAGGATATCCTAGACTTTTGTTTGTGTAATCAAATTTTGACTTATAAAGTCTACCTATGGACCCAAATTTGAAATTTTGAATGTTTCACTCTCATCCAATGGTTTTAAATTTTTCCAAATGCAAATTTTGTGCACCTATTAATTTTTTGCACCAATTCTTTAAACCCATGCCAGTAACTTTTGGATAAAGTGACCAACCTTCTTGAACCTTCACTATTCACATCATGGGTGAAAGAAAAAATTGTTACCGAAATGAAGTTTTTTAAAAAGTTATTTAATGTCCCCTTATACTAGTAGTAAAAGTTGTTATTGCAACAAGGTGCCATGTGGTGCGATTACCAATATAGGATGTATGTAATAACAAGGTTGTGTATGTCAAATTTGATTAAATTTTAGGGTCCTACTTACATGCCTACCTATTTACCTACCTACCTTTTTATGTATTATACCCTAGTAGATTGTAAAATCATACTTTAAGTCTTGACTCCATTCAATAGTCCACATAGGTATTAACAACCTACTAACAATTTATGGGCCTTGTCAAAACCACCAAATAACTTAAAAATTTTAATTACCACTTTTCAGGTTTCCAAGTCTAAAACCCCATAGATATAACACAACCTTTAGGTCTGAATTTGTCAATGCTCTTTTTGGATGAATGGAAAATCATGCAATGAAAACATGGGAAAATTTTAAGGTTTAAAATGGTTTAAGGTGTCTTTTTCCTCTTGGTAAAGGTGAATTTTGACAAGTACTGCCCTTAGTATAAAAAGGTAAATAATAGTAAAATAATATATTAATAACCATAAACTTTTGCAACTAGTAAATAACCCTATCATTAATTGCCATTTGTCAACATAATATTTTTTTGGGAAATTTTTTTTTATTGAAATATTAATCTAGGCCATCCATTATGGATGGTGATAAATTTCAACACATTTTTTCATCAAATTTTGACACATGGAAAAACTTGGAATTTTTTAATATATGATTTAATACATTATATAATTAACAAAAATCAACATGGTCCAATTTCAACTATTTACGTGATGGCACTTGGACAAAGGAAAATTTGACATGTGTGGCACTTGGAATAATTTTTGATAAAAAGTAAAATTTATTGAAATTTTGATCTCAACCATCCATTATGATTATTCAAGTTAAATGTATTTATATTGTGGCATGTGGCACAATCAAAAATTGCCACATGGCATATTGATTGAATTTTGTAAAAAATAAAAATAAAAAATTACTTATATAGGTAGGTAGGTAAGTAAAATTATGTGCATAAAAAATTACATACCTACCTAAAATACATACCTACCTAAGTTATTTACTTACTTGCCCACCTAGTTACCTAATAAAAAGGTAAGTAAATAAGTGAGAAGCTAAAAAAGTAGGTGAGTTAAAAAGTAACCATGTAAATGCGTAAGTTTGCAAAATAATGAACCAGTGCAAGTGTAACCACTCTTGAATAACATAGTTGTCAATTTTTAACTTCACTTAGCATTGAATGTTTTTCATGTAATCTACATAATGTGATGTAATATACATTCAAAAATGACATATAAAAACATGAATCAATTATATCAACATTTGAAGGTGAAAAGGATTAATTAAATATTTGCAACCAATCCTAAGGTCTTGAATAAGTCACATACGAATTATCAAAATTAGTCTAGATTTTTTTGGAAAATTTTCATATTCATATATATTCAATAATTATTAGATTTTACATGGTTTTGGATCATCATTGGAATTGATATATAAATACATTGTAAAATTCAGAGTATGCGAGTTTTTTCCCAATAACTCTTGGATAAATATAAAGATAGGTTGTAAAATTCAAAAAACCTAAATTTTATTATAATAATATATTTTACAAATCAAATATGCATTTAAACCTTAAATTTTGTGTAATGGTTGCATGACATTTCTATTTCCAATTTCAAGTTCATACCTTTTTTAAAAGGACAAATGAGTTGGGTTTGGCTCATTTTATTGTGGACATACCCAAATACTTTTATTTTATCTTATATGTTTTGCCTTTAGGGTTAAGCTTCTTTGAGCTCATCCCAAATGCCACATGATTTTAATATGTAATCCAAAGAAAAGGCACCTTTTTTATATACTTTGTAAGATGACATTAGAATACAAAACATATGAGTTAAACCTTTTAGTTGTACCTTAGTTACAAATTTTAATTGCAACTAAACATGATTTTTCCACAAGTTTTGAGCTTATTTTTAGTTTTGTAAATTATATAACTAAATAGGTAAGAAATAAATAACTAATTAAGTAACTAATTAATTGGTTAATATATTACCTACCCACCTACCCACCCACTTACAAAACTACTTATTATTTTAATAATTTTATAAGTGACTTTGATGGAATCCAAAAAGTTAGTCAATATGGAAAGATGTGTAATTTAATAATCACACCATAGTTGGAAAAACAATCCTAAAGTTTAAAAAATGGTGACTAATTGTAAAAATGAAAACAAAGTTGCAAATGATAGGTAGTTGCATGTAGTTGAATGTAATTGCAAATTTAATGGTTACATATTACAACATTTCTTCTAGTGGTAGCTACCTACCGCCTATTTCTCACCTACCATCCTACATCTTTATGTACCCACCCACCTCCTACTTCCCATTTACCATTTTAAATCCTTACATACCCACCTACCTCCTACTTCCCACCTACCATCCTGAATCCCTACCTACCTGCCTAGATCTACCTACACAAATATGTTTTTTAGTAATAATCCCAAAAAAATTGGGTAAAAATTTGAATAATCAAATGGTCCACTATCTAGTAGTCAAATTGATTAATTAAATAGTCCAATAGTCTACTAGTCAAAAAGACCACCCTAATCATGCAGGACATGTTCAAATCAACTTGTCTAGATTCACAAGATGGTCTTTCAAAAATTGTCCAAATGGGATTTTTCTTGATTGGATTCTTAAATCAAAATAACCTATTTTTGTAGTATGGATTTGATGTGCCACAATTAACATGTTTAACCCTACCCTAAGGTCTATAGGTGGTTATAAAATTGTAATTAATCATTTTTTCATAAAAAAATTAGGTGTTTAGTAGTTGGAATTAAAATTCAATTGTTGTTTTTGGCATATAATGGTCATAGTAAAGATTTGATGTGCCATGGTTAACATGGCTAACCCTACCTTAAGGTCTATAAGTGGTTACAAATGTGTATATGGTTCATGTTTTTTGGGGTGTTCAACCTTTGGAATTTGAATAAAATTATGGTTATTGGCATTTGAAATTCATGTTAAATGAAATGTCACCTTAATGTTTTTGTATGTTAGGTTTAAGAGTTGTGAGTGTGATTGAAGGTTGATTCATGTATGGATGGGAAATTACAAAATGTTATGGATTTTGGTGCATCTAATTCAATGTTTTTAGTGTGGAGAAATCTCTTTAAACTGACATGTGGATAAAACACCACATAGAAACAAACCAATTTGATAGATTGTGGAGCCTTTGCATTTGGGCACTATGTGTAATGCTTAAAATCACCATTTTGCATTGTATAGTTGCAACAAGAAACAAATAACCCAACTTATTCCCTTTGTTATGTGGAAGGTGGTGTACAAAATATACAAAGAATAATACATGTAGTCATAAATCTAGGAAGAGATTCTTAAAAAAAGATTGAAAGAAAACTTGAAAGATTTGAAGACAAACACAATAAATGAAGAGCACAACAAGAAGGTCACATTACATAATGATGAGTTATATTAATTTGATTAAAGAACATTGATGGACATGTTATTCATAATGTCCTTAAGTGTTAACACTTTTTGATTGATGGTAATCATAGTCCGAGCATATTGATAATCAAGGTACCACTTTTTCACCACATGACTTAAGGACTTTGTTTTTTCTATCTTCCAAATACAAAATCTAAATGAAATAAATATAAATGAAATATATTGGATACTTCAAATTATGATAGTTTACATGATGGTGGTGGTTTTTCACATGTGTATGTAATTATGCATAAATATTTTGTTAATAAACCAAAAAAGGGTCAAACAAAATAAAATATACAAAAAAAGTAGACATCTCCATTTTAACCTTACATTGTTCATATAACTACCATAAAGTAGCATCAAATTAGGTGAAAGTATGTGTTAAGTAGCATTAGTTTATTCTACTAAGTTCATAAAAATATAATTCTTAAACAAATAAAAGCAAATGAATTTTTAAAATAAATTTAAAATACATTTCAAGCTATCTGAGAAATACATGTTCAAACTTTTTTTTTGGTTTAAAAAATAATGAAATTGATATGTCATAAGTTAGGAAATGAAGATCACCATATGTTTTAACAAGTCATTAAAAAAAAATCTATTTCTTTTTTGTAAAAACCTACTTTCACCTACTTGAAACTAAAAGCCCATAGTGAAAAATAAACATTAAAAGCTACTTGTATTTTGAAAAACCTACTTAAAATCTACTTTTATAATTTGAAATATGAAAATCAATGCACATTAAAATAAACATATATTATTTTTTCATTAAAATGAAAACATTAAATGTTTCACAATTTTATAATGGGTTTTGTTGTTATTGTAAATCTACTTCACTAGTACAAGATGTGGGTACAGTTCATTAGTCCCCATTCATTAGATTAATGAATTCATTATTTCTTCATTAGTATTTGTTTACTACAACCAATGAATTCACTCAAAATCCAGTGAAATCATTTGGCGTACAAGGACACCTTTTGTTGTAACATTGCAACCTTAGCCTTGGGTTTGCGACCCAGGTAAGGGCTTGCAAAGGTGCAGGCCAAAAGTGAAGCCCGGGAGTCACATTTCATGTTCATGGGAATGTAAGAAAATGTGAAGGAATGAACCCACACACTCCCAAGTGGGCTCTCACTTTTGGAATTAGAGTCCCAATGGATTCCCAAATTTTCAAAGGGTAATTACAGGGGTCAAAACTCATTGAATTAAAAAGTTTCTTATACCATTGAAAAGTTCTTGAAACATAGATGCCTAAAATGGGATTGCATGATCCATTTAGATACTTAAAACATAAGTTATGGCCAAAAGAAGGGTCGAAAGTCAAATTGCCAATTTGACTCCCAACGATTAAAAGTCAAGAATCCCCTTATTTACTTACGTGCAAGTGACATGCCACATATCGTTAGAAAGCTCTCAATGAGGGCTACAACTTTATTTTAGACCTCACCTTAATCAGAGGTCTAAGAAAAAGTTACGAGCATCCAAAGTTATGAGAGTCCCAATTTTGGGAATTTCAGGACTCCCAACTTGGGAATCCTAGGACAAAATGACATTTGGGTGCAAGGCATGTGGCCAGGCACAAAGAATACTATAAGGGGGAAGGTGATGGCTTCCCCCAAGTCTAGGCCGTGGTGAATTTTGTGAGTCTGTGTTTGCTTATGGTTCATTAGTACACCAAAAGTGTTCCAATTATGCATTAATCAACTTGTTGTTTGGTTTGTGTAGGTTTGTATGAATAATTGACCTACTTGACACTCATCTTAGTCCCCATCCCAAAACTTTAACACGCCCATCTACCCTCGAAATGCTACAAGCTAAGGAGCATACCCCAAATCTTTATCCTTTCGTTGTTTTCAGATTAGGACTCGAAGTTGAGTCTATCAAGGAGCTTCGAGTGCATCACAATCCTTATTTCAATTTTAACAAGGTAATCAAGTTGTTCAGTTTATCTTGCTTACACCCAAATGTAAAAAATGAATACATAAATTTTTATATACAACTTAACATGTTTCCTTGCATGAAATTTTCCTACACATTTTGCTCACACTTTGGGCCACAAATTCTAAGCCTAGTGAATAGAAAAAATCAACTAAATGGGGAAAAAAATAAAAATGTTAATAGCCCTTTCAGAATGGATTCCATAACCTTCAAGATTTTTATATCCTATATTATTTAAGAAAATGCATTATATGAACATTACCAAACATAGATGTATGCATTACTTATCCATGAAAAAAATTTGAAATCAAGTGCATTGTTTAATACATTCCTTTTGATTCCTTTAAGAGGAAATTTACAATAAAAACAAGGACTCAAATTGTTTAAAAGGACTCAAAAGGACATCAATATTATATCTAATCTTTTCTTGGATTATTTTATTAGATTAACATGACATCATTTTAGTTATAGTCATACACCAATTCACTATAATCATGAAATATTGAATGTAATAAAAATCCAAAATAGTCCTTTGAAGTCCCTTTTCGTTATATTGTCTTTTTGAGTACCCTAATTGTGAATATGCATGTCCCTCTTTTCCATTAACTCCCTCATCTCTTTGCATTGACTTGGACTGATTATCTATGCTTAACATGCCATCAAACCCTGCTAATGCCCGTGCCCATTTAAAAAAACCATAAACAAAAATTTATTCGTTAGGGAGCCAATCCAGGAACATTGAAAACATGGTTGTTTCCATGCACATCAATTCCAATAAGCATGAACAACTAATGGATTCAAAGATGGTGATACGTGCAACAAAAGAAAATAAAATAATCATTAGTAACTTGAAGGAAGTTTTAAGAATTGGAGTTATAAATGAAGAGGAATTGAACCTATAGGTAATAATCTCCATCCCACCCATGGTTAGCCAAGGTATGTGCTTGTTAATGACTTCATATGTGAAATCCATGTGGCACTTATGTAAAATGTTGGCCAAAAGAGCTACAACTTTGAACAATGTGTTGTACTTGGGTTTTGTGAAATCAAATCTTTTCATTAACCTTTTCCATTTGCATTTCAATCCCTTAATTACCCACTCCACCCACACTTTGAATCTTGCATGCATTTTGTTATATGTTCACTACATCTCCATGATCCATTTGCATTAGCCCTAGCTCATGCCTACTAACTTGACACATTATGTTGTAGAAATGTGTGGTTTTTGTGCATTTTGGACTAATTATTGAAATAGACTTTAAACCATTTACCAAAATTTTAATGTAGGTGATTGGAAAAAAAATTGCATCTATAGATCATGAATGATTAGTAATGTTCAAGATCATAACAATTGCTAACTCCTCAAACTCCCCTAATATGAATTGGTAAGAGTTTTGAACAAGCTTGGTGTGGCATGCATTGTGACCAACACATCTTGCACACCCACATCCAAGTCCACCAATTGGCTTGCACCCTCCTTGAATTCATTGGCATTGACCATGTCCAACAAGTTTGCAACAAACAACTATAGTTGCATAAGCCATATTATCCTCCCCATCCATCTCATCAAACATCTTTTCATCACTACTAAAAGAGCTAGAAATACAAAAATCCTCCATCCCATTCTCACCAAGAGATCCAAGAGAACCTTGAGAAGACCCAATTGAACCAAAAGAATTCAAGCTTGAAAATGAAGCCACGAGTCTCAAGTGAGAAATGGAAAGAGAGCAAAAAAGGTGGGATTAATCCCACTTATATATAATAATCTCCCCTTAACAATAACCATATGGGATATAGGTTTCGTGTGAATTAAATTAATTTCAAATTTTATGACTAGGTTTAAAGGGGTAGGTTGTGTGGGGTTTGGACCATGCATTCTAGGGTTCATAGATATGGTTTGCCCAAACTCCAAAACTAATTTGGGCAAACATGATGAGTTTTATAAGTTGGGTGTTAGGGGGCTTGGTGTACAAGTTGGGTTTTAGGGGGTTTGGTGTGTAAGTTGGGTTTTATGCATTTGGCATGCAAACAGGGTATAGAAGGTTTAGTGCACAAGTAGGGTGGGATTAAGGTTTAGTGTGTACCAAAGTAAATCCTCAAAACTATAAATTGACACTATGAGAAATTATGTCCCTCAAAACCACATTGGCTTGCAATTAAAGCTTTAAAACAACTAATATACAACTAGACCATGGAAATACGAACAATTAATAAATAAAATATCACATTAGAAACTCAAAGAATTATATTATAGTTGCAACTTAGAACATATATTTAATTAATTTTGGACTTAACTCAACATAATGAATGCAAGGAAAGGGCCACTTAGTGGCCACCAAATTCAAACAAATTTGAATAAAACTTGAAAAAATTCTTGGCATTTTTTTTATTCCCTCTAATTTTATGTGTTACATTTGGGTAAGTTTAAGGACTTGAGGTGTATATGTTTATGCTAACCACAATATAATCACATATATCACAAAAAAATCATCAATATATAATCCTACTCTAACATAAATATTTAGAATTTGCAAAAGGAAACCAAATATAACACTAATGACCAAAAACTTGCAACTTTAAAATCTAGACATTTCAAAACAATTTGCATACATTTGATGGGATTACTAGGTGGCCACTTGGTAGAACTTGTAAAAGCTTCAATTTATCAAAACATTAATAAATAACATAATGTGGATTTAGTAAAAGAAAAGGATTAAAAGCTTGCAACCTTAAAATTTAGACATTTCAAAGCAATTTTCATATGTTTGATGGGATTATTTGTGGCCACCTAGTAGAATTTGTAAAAGCTTAAATTCATCAAAACATTAAAAAATAACACAATGTGGATTTAGTAAAAAAAAGGATTAAAACTCAGAACCTTAAATTATGGACATTTGAAAACAATTTTCATACGTTTGATGGGATTACCTAGTGGCCATTTGGTAAAACTTGTAAAAGCTTCAATTCATCAAAACATTAAAAAATAACATAATGTGGACTTAGAAAAAGAAAAGGATTAAAACTTACAACATTAAAATTTGGACATTTGAAAGCAATTTTCATATGTTTGATGAGATTACCTATCATGGGCACAAAAACAACCAAGTCTATAATATTTCCAACATAAGAAAAAAACAAAGGCCCAATCCTACTTCCAAATCTAAATCATGAAATATGAAAACCAAAAACAAAAACATAACATGTGTAAAACAAAAATCCAACAAGATTTTATTGAAAGCGAGAAACAAAAAAAAAACAAGATTATGACAAGAAAATGTACTTAAAACTAGTGTTGAACAAACTAAAAGTAATAAGGAATCTTACCTAAACTATTTATACCCATTGGGCACATAGTTCAAAGAAAATTTTCAAGAAATTTCCAATCTACATGTGGCCCATGTCCACCCATAAGTGAAGTATGAGTGAATTAAAATTCAATTGGAAATGAATTAAAACTCAACCAAGAATGAATTGAGAGTTAATTAAAAATTAATAAGAAGTGAACTGAGATTTAATTAAAAGTGAACTAAGAGTTAATAGGAGGTGAACTAGAAGTGAACTAAAATTTAACTAGAGGGTGAACTAAAACTAAATGAGGAGTTAAGTACAAGTTCATTACACATTATGAATGAACATTCATATAAATGAATTCCATAGCATTGGCATTCATGAAATTATTACTCGCCACCTAGTAGAATTTATAAAGGCTTCAATTTATCAAAACAATAAAAGATAACAAAACTTGAACTTAGTAAAAGGAGAGGACTAAAAAGGTTAATGGGCACTAAGTCATCAATACATATGAAGTAAAATAAAATTATGAAAGACTATAAGTTGGATTACTATCACATGACATAGATCCATATTAATATGAAATGTTAACATATTGGAAAAACATAAACAAATTCCAATAACAATAATTTATTTATTTTTCAAACTAACCAATAAACCAAATTACATTTTAAAATGAATGAATAGAAATCAAAATAATAATCACATTCCTATAGTCTCATTAGTTACATCAAGACTTTGTTTAGCCTTGTTTGCATGATTAATTACATGATTAACACTAATCAATATGATACTATTGATTGTGACATTTCTTCTAGTAGAAAATGATAATAGAACATTTGAAATGTGAACCCATTGTTTTGGATTTACCAAATTGCATTTCCATTTATTCACCCAACAATTTGTTAAAAACATGAAGAACCATAAGAACAAAGGCTAAAAAGAAGGTTTAAGTCTAATTTTCAAACAAGGAACAAAACAAGATCATGTGATTCAAAAAAAAGAACACAAGATCTAATAACAAGAACACAAAATGTGCACCACAAATGTGAAGATGAATATTTATTATGTTAACATATGTAAACATGAATATGAAAAGAACTTGACAAGGCTATGGTGCAAAATCATGTTTAAGATTAATGTTGAACAAACTGAAGGAAATGAAGGGTCTTACTTCTATTTATACCCCTTTGGGGACCTAGTTCAAAGAAGCTTCAAAGGAGGCTTCTATGTGTGCATCAAGTAAGGAAGCTTCTTGGGAACCTTCTTAATTGAAAGTCAATTATGAATTAATTGAAAGTTAATTGAAAGTTACTTGGAACTTAACTAGGAATCAATTAAGAGTTAACTAAACTTAACTATGATTTAATTAGGACTTAACTAAGACTTAACTATCAGTTAACTAGGACTTAATTGGGATTTAACTAGGAGTTAGCTAAAACTAATTAGGACTTAACTAAAATTTAACTAGGACTTAATTAAGACTTAACTAGGACTTAACTAAGATTTAACTAGGACTTCACTTAAACTTAACTAGGATTTAACTAATACGTAACTAGGATGTAATTGATAGTTAATTGGAACTTAATTAAAAGTTAATTAAGACTTAGTTAGGAGTTATGGATGAGCATTATGGATGAATTCCATACATTGGAAGATGGTGTCTAATCTTCACATTCATCACATAACCTTGATACAATTCTCTATCATTTTTTACTTTTTTTTTCACTAGCACCCACCATTGAATATGAATATGTCTAAAATTTTCAAATTGTTCATCCTTCATAATCTAACTCTTTGTCTTTCCCATCACATAGGATACAATTTTAGATTTGCAAGCTTCACTAAAACAAATTCGCAAAGGCCCAAGTTTCGAAACAAAATGTAAACGACTATTTTCAAGGAAGGTTGCATGTTTTTAGGACCACAATATGGAGTGATAACTAGGTCTTTAGGATCAACATCAACAATGGGAGGAATGGCACCCTGCATGTGATTAGATCTCCAATTCCTTAAAGGCCAAAAACTTTCCAAAAGGGTTGAATTTTGAATGGGCAAAAGATTTGATAACAACTCAAGGATGTTTTCCCAATAAACCATGTACGGACTAAGCTTTTTGGCATACGTTTCATCCTTTCACATCCCCATCTTCCAAAATTCCACATATTTAAAAAGCCTACCATTGATAATTTTTTCCTTGTCAATGGACTTAATGGCATCATTCCCCCATATATGGTGAAAAGGAACATGATTTGGAAGTCCTTGTGGTAGTTTGCCATAATTGAATTGGAAGGACGGTGTACGGTTGGGTGGACCAATTTGGGTGTCATGCCAACCAATGAACTACCTTGTGGTTACCATTGCAATGCCCATGTTGTTTTATAAGTTTTAAAATTTATTAGAATGGACTTGGTTTAAAGATCTTAATTTCAATATTTACATGATGCACAAAATCATTTTACAATTTTTTTTAAATCTTAAAAGCCATAGACTTTTGTATTCAAAATTCATGGATTGCATCTTTGAATACCATTTCTATGTGAAGTATGCTACGGTCCATTGATTGATGGGGTGTGTGTTAAGGACTTGGAAAATAGTAAGATATCAAATCAAAGAAGCATAGGAACAAAATAAATAATGAGTTGAATTTTAACATTATACTTATGGACTTTTAAATGGGCTAATTAGGAGCATTTTTTGATAAGGCCATATTATATTGGAGGAAAAAATATTTTATGATTCTTTCACTTAGATGCATAAAAATAGAAACTTTAGATTTGCCATTCATGACATGGAAAAAATATGGAGGAAATCAATGTAAATTAATGTAAACTAGATGTAATTTCCAAAATTTGACCATTATTTTGAATAAATAAGGACTTTGGTTCTGTGACAAATTGTGTGAGCCATGGATTATAACTCAACAATTAGTTAAGCTTTAGTTTCGTAATTTTCCTTAGTACTAATGATTTGAATACTTATAAGCCTCAAAGTAATGATTATTAATAATTGAATCAGCTTTTTTGATATTCCTAGGCATATAGTATTTCTTTATTTCAGTTGATATAACGTTTAATCAGTTAAACACCTAGTAAACCTTTTAAAATACATTATCCCTTTTATGTTGTAGAGAAGGGAAAGGGGATGTAGAATTATATGTGATTTATTGAAATATAGGGAATACAAGCCCATAATTAACAATAGCAATTTGCCATGATAAGGTTAAGTTAGTCTGTAAAAGAATCTTCAAGCACTAATGATGTACTTATAAAAATTTTAGGATGTAGTCCTAATACATCTTTATTTACTTCCACTTCTATCAAACTTTTAAATAGAATCAATTCAAACTTAAGTATTAAACATTTCTGCCTGAGTAGCCTCAGGTGAATTACAACTGAATAACTGACTTAAAGGATAGATCACAGTTGTAAAAAATCTAAGATGTGGCGAATGGTGCGAGCGAGGTACTCGGCTTGATGCTCCAGGGGAAGTGAGTTGATCGGGCCTCGTAGCCAACGATAATGGTCATCACCGGGAACCCATGTTTGATAATGGAGACGGACATCATCATCTTCGCACTAGCACTCTTTAAACCTTTTTGGCGTGGCTCCACGAGCAGGAACAAACTCTAAATAAATTGCTAAAGCACGTGGGTTAAGAGACAATCGATGATCCCATACCGAACGATCGACTCGAGTGCGCACCACTCCCCTGGGCGGTTCTTCTTCGTGCGGCCGTTGAGAAACATTCAAGTCGAGCAGTGCTTCTTCAAGCCCTTCTTGTTGTACGGGTGCGACTAGAGGATTTGAAGGCGTAGCGTCATCGTCCGCCATGACTAGTTGCACCTACATCAACAAAAACCAAGAAGGTAGTACAAATAAGGTGGTACTTGCGTTCAAAAGGGGTCGAAGCCTTTTTATTTAACAAATTAGGGTAGGCGTAAGGTGTGGGAGTGACGGTGAAACCTCATCAAAATTCGAACACCTTAGATTTAAGGGATTCATCAAACCCTAAATTCAATGGTGGATCTAGAAGTATGTGAGAGTTTTTTTTTTGAAATGCAAATTATAATTCCAATTTACTATGTACTACATAGTTAATTAGTGCATAGTAAAGTAAATAGGTAGGGAATATCAAGGAGTAAATGTTACACGGAAATGTTACTTCAACCATTGAATTAGTCAAGTAAGA
>Ga0116229_10000050_pt1 | contig 98620 bp, 53 predicted proteins | sample S1TSphgellanicum_3_FD_87313 | JGI IMG/M metagenome (GOLD analysis project Ga0116229, IMG submission 87313) | Host-associated microbial communities from peat moss isolated from Minnesota, USA - S1T2_Fc - Sphagnum magellanicum MG | ecosystem: Host-associated > Plants > Peat moss > Unclassified...
AATAAAATAATTATTTGACAGTGAGATGCCGAACCTGAAAAGGTACTATGATATATATTAGAGTTATCTGTAAAGTCAGGTGATTAAGTGCCGAGAATGGCCAATTTCGGTATAATAGCACATCAAAAGCATAAGTGAGAATGAAAATTTTACAACGCCTAATAACTGGGACCCAAACTAGTTTTTCCACCCATTTTGGTGGGGGTAAACTGAGTTTCATCCTGTCTTTCTTTTTTCCTGAGTGCCTTCACTGCTGTTGCATATATTTTCACTGCTCTTACCTGTACAACTGCTATAATTACTCCGGAACCTTGTGTATTAAATGTTGAGTTTCAGCATTTCATACCGAGATTTAATAAAATTTCCTTCCTTTGTGAATACGGCTAAAAGAGAGGGTGAAGACAGGGCGACTTTCCGGATGACTCTATTTTTTCAAGAAACTGGAACCCACATGGACCCATCATTATGATGAGCCAATCAGAAACACTGAGCAGCAGTTAAATCATATTTATTACACTCTTTCGTGTAGGTCCGCAACGCTACTGCGCCTCGTACCAGCCACGGTAACATGGGCAATTATGGTGAGCCAAACCAATTTCCTGAGTCAAACCGGTATAAGTTGGATTTTCTTCATCCATTTTTACTGTGCAGTATCACATACTGAGCACTGCTGGAGATGCTGTAAGCCTGGTATTGCCTCATCTCACACCAGACTGGTAGGGTCCTTGCTACCAGTGTTGATACCAGTGTCGAGTGGTTATTGCTTTTTAAAAATAACCACTGGGTAAGGGCTTTTCTTTGAAAAAAACACAACTCAGACCACAAAGGTTATCAGTACTAATATCATTGGCTAGGTTAATAAAAAAATGGAGTGCTAACCATTGGTTATGCATAAGGATAGGTTATCAAATAACCAGTTATAACCGCCTGTTATCCTACTGGTCATCAGCCAGTTATAAGGTTTTTTAAAATTTAAATTCTGTATTTAATTTTTGTGTGTGTTAGTGTTTAAAGATTAATAACCTACCTGGATGATAATCAGGTGTCATCCAAGTAAGTTATTAGATATTTGAAAATTCAACATCAGGCAGTTATCAACGTAACCAGATATTTTTTATAAAAAAATTCAAGAACCAGCTGATGGGTTATCAACAACCAACTTGATAACTGGGTCAAAACTCAATAACCGGCCAACACTGGGTTGATACCCAGCGCAGGCCCAGGCCTATATCCAACCCTGGTTTGAACTCATCAACCCAAATAGTAAAAGCCAAACAAAAGAAGAACACAATTTTTTGGGTTGCCCAAAAACAAAAATTGGTAAATATCATGCAATTTTACTGCAATATTTGCACCCAATACAAGCCTTCCACAAGTAACATAGTACATACATGCAAACAAAATTTTCATTTATTTATTTATTTATTTACTAGGTACCAAATTTCCAACTACCCATTCTTCTATTATAGTTTCTGGACAGACATGGAGCATGATGAGTCCACATTTAGTGCACTTTTTTTTCCCCTTTTCACCTCAACTATTGCAAATTGTTGAATACAATCATACTATGTGTGGTTGAATTTATTTTTGTGCACACGTTGTAGATGAATGAATGAATGAATGAATTATTGGGGGAATTCCTATTTGGTGAGCTGTAGAAAGGCCCAATTAAACCATTCATAGTTTTTTTTAATTTTTAATTTTTAATTTTTTTAATTTGGCTTCAAAAGTTTGGCAATTTTTTTCATTTTTTGGGGTAAAACTAGTCAAATTTACACTTTAAAAAAATAAAAATCCAAAACAAATTGTCACCAAGTGGCAAAGATTCAACACACATACACGCCACTAATAAAAATAATAAAAATTAAAAAAAAAACCTAGCTCATATATTTGTGCATAAATTGATTTTTAAATTGATTGTTTGTTGTATACTCGGTATAGGGTTACAAGTTTGTCAAGTTGGGTTATTAGGAAATTGTTTCCAAGAGTGTTCACCTTCACAATCTAAAAGGTTTCGACTTCCTCCATACTTGAATTGCATCAATTAAAATTTACAAAATGAAAGTTAAGTACACAAATCAAACCTAATTTTGAATCCATTTTATCTTTTGGTTTATAAATTATCCAAAATGAGAACAAAATTCTTTTACTTTTTCCTTTAATGTTTCTTGTTGATCACTTATTCATATAGTTTTAAAATTGTGTTAGAATTGTCCCTTGCAGATTTTTTTCCCTCATCATTCCATTTTTTGACCACAAACATTATTTTGCAGAATCTTCAATCTCAGTGCAAAACATGTGCCACATCATACATACACATGCCTACATAATTGTCCTTTTGAATTTCACTTCCACTACACCTATACTTTTGAGCATGCCTCAACCCAACAAAAAGCTTCAGATTATTATTTTTTCCCTTGCAAATTCAAACCTTTGAAAAATGGAAAAAAAAGGGTGGGTATTTGAGGGTTTTAGTCACCACATTTTTTAGTAAATAAAAATAAAAATTGCAAAATTTCTACATTAGTTCCAATAGGAAGCCAATAAACTAAAAGGATACTATTAAAATTTCTTATTTTCATATCTAGTTTCTAGCCAAATTTGACTAAATATTCTTATGGATTATCCTCACTTTGGTTGCATCACAAATTGAAATTTAAAACACAAAAAAAATTCACTTCATGTTATGTTCATAATGCAAGATAGTAGCCCACAATGAGATAGATATAATGTCTTCTCACAAAATAAGTTTTGAAGATGCAAATCAAAAATTTACACACATGTGAAAAGTTACATTTAAGATTGTTCAAAGAAATTCCTTCCACTTGTTATTTATATGTTTACATGTTTATGTCTCCGCCTCTTTCTTTTTGGTTACCATGTGAGATAAATTCCATGGCTTGCCTAACTTAATTACACTTCAATGTTCATTACAAATCACATATTTAAAACATTTCTATGACACATTTTTAACATTACATTCATTATTTTCAAAATTTAAAACATATAAATTATGTTATTTTAGCAATAACAAATTGATAGATGCACATGTGGAAACAAGCAAGATCAATGTTGATGTAAAATTAGTTGACAAAATTGAAAGATGATATTTTTACATAGATCCCAAGCTGTTTTGCAATGCAACATTGTAGAAGATGGTAGATTTTGATTACATGATTACATAAATTGATGCATGAAAAAATAGGTTGAAAACCTTTAAGTGGGTTTCAACCTTTAATCATGCAAAAGTGTGATACAAGACAAGATAGATGGTTAATTACAAGTCTTTCTCAACTTTCATTAGTATGAAAAGTCAGATCATTACCAATTGGCATTTGAAACTATGTGAAGTCAAATTCTTGAAAATATTGTGAATCCATTCATTGTTTTGAACTTAAAGGTCAAAAGACAAGTTGTTCAAGACATTTGACAATTGATAATCATGGAAAATTATGACAATTATAACAAAACTATTCATGAAAAGAGAGACAATGGAGAATTGAATGTATATTTATAATGTAAAAATTGTAAAGCACATTTTAAAAACATAAGACTACAAGAAGGTTATGTTAGTTGTAAAATGAAGTTTATAAAATCAAAGGAAAATAAATTGTTGTAGGACATTATAAAATAATCAACAAATTTTGAAAAAGCTTTATGAAAAAGTCATTGTTGTGAACCTAACTTTGGGTTCGTGACAAAGGTTTGGGTAAGAATGTGAGGGAAATAGGTTGAAAATGAGATCAAAACATCCTTTGACTCAAAGACACTCACATGAGTATATGAAAAAACAAGGGAACAAGTCACAACACTCCCAAGTGAATTCGCATTTTGGGAATTAAAAGTTTCAAGGTGTCTTGAATCTTTTTAAGAAACAAGGTGTAAAAGACCAAGCATTGTTCAAATTGGCCCTCTTTAAACTTTGAAAAGGTCCTAAAACTTATTACAATATAATGGGGTCACATTTTCAATTGTAACAATGGTTGTGGCCATTTAAAAGGTTAGAAATCAAATTGCTAGAATGATGTTCAATTACTTAAATGATGAAATGAAAAGTCAAATCACTTTTGGTTAAAGAATTTGATATCTCATTGAAATTCTTTTTTCAATAATTAAATTTTTTCCTTTGAAAGCTCTTGATTTGAATGTGAAATGAGAAAATTATAAGTTCCAAAGATGTGAGACTCATAATTTGAAAGTTTTAACACTTTCACTTGGGAATCCCCAAAAACTTGAGTGACCATTTCAATTTAGCCTTATGGGGGATCTGAAAAGTATATTATAAGGAGGTTGTTGGTGCCTCATCCCAAGTCTAAAGCATGGTGAGTCTTTTGTGAATATGAGTTAGCCCATGTTTTGTTAATGCACCCTTTTGATTCCAAAATGAACTAATCACCCTTTTTTTTGGGTTGTGTAGTTGGCATGTCCATGAACTCAATTTTTTAAAAAATCCCATCCCACAATTTGCACACCTTTTTTCTTATTGGCAGCTAGGTAGCTTGCCTTGGGTTTGTGTTCTACTACAAAATCAAGAATTTAAAGAAGTTTTTACTATTGATACTATTTGAAAAACTTAGGGGTGTGTTAGATACTTCAACACAAATAATGCAAATGATGTAATTTCAACAAAAAGGCTAGCAACACCAACAAAGTTTTGCAATGACAAAACATCGACATGTAAGCAGACATGTTCTTAAAAAAACTACAAATTGGTGGACTATTGCAAACCAAAAAAAACTAGTGACATGAAGCTTTATCAAAAACATACATGACAAAACATGTTTTGTGATTGATGTTCATGACTATGTGGCAAAGTTAAAATAATGATGTTTTGTCTTATTAAATAACAACTTGTGATGTGTGAATTTACAAATGTAGGGGTTAATTGTATATGTTTTGGATTCCATAATTATTTGCCACCTTGCATGTTCCTAACATATTTTTTATTGATAACTTCATTTTAACAATACATCCTAGTACTAGGTGTGATTAAAACTTAAATATCATAGATGTCAAGAGTGGTCAAGCCCATTGTAATCAAACATCACCTTTTAAATGAAAAAATAAACAAACACAAGACATAATGATCATGAAAAATTGTTCCTTTTTTGAAAGTGAAAGATGTAATTGCAAAACTTCTATTCATTATATTTTCAAATTCCAAAGTGTTAACCAATCACAAAGCTATTAAACTATTTCACTCTAAAACTATTATGCCAAGTTTTTGTGCAAAATCTAACAAACCACTCTTTTAGCAACTTGCATTCCACAACTTTGGTTCAAAACAATTCCCTTGGTGTTTCTCAAAAATGATTTTGGTTCCAAGTAAACTTGTTACCTCATAAATACCCACTTTTACAATCTTTTAGGTTTTTGGGACTTGTAATATTATGCTTAACCATGAGAAACCCCAAGAAAGATTGAACTTTGAATGAAGAAGGTAGACCATGTTGTGCCTTACTAAAACTAATCAATGTTTTTCTTAATTTCATTCTAGCAATACTAGGTTAAAATTTTCATATCATGTATTCGTATAAGCAAGCATATTGAAATGATCAAAACTATCATCAAGAAGACTTTTTGTAGAACATGGGCAATTGTAAAAATAGACACATTCATAATTATTGTCAATGTCTTACAAAATTAAATTTGGTTTGATAATCATTATTGGACAAGTTCAATGAGTAATTTACTAGGTTTAAAGCAATGTTGTGAATGTGTGTGCTTTTTGATGTACATGTTGGGTAAATGTAAGTGTGTAATTTTCATTCACATTCATGTAAGTGCATAGCCTTGGACATGTTAGTGTAAAATTGTGTTTAAGGTTATTTCTTTCTATTTAAAATAGGGTAAATGTAAGTGTAATTTTTAAAAAATACACATTTATATAGTTTTACATAGGGCATAAAATTTTAAATAAGAATGCAAATAAATAAATGAACAAATCATAATACAACATATGCAATTTTTCATTTTGGTATTCAATCTATAATTCATCCATTCATCCTCCATCTAGATTTATTATGTGTTGAAATATAATCCCAAAAATATGGTTCAAAAATAATATTTGCAACCACGTCTTTTTAAATAAGGTTGAAAATTTACAATTTGCATTAACTTGGGAACCAATCTTAATCCACAAGTTCCTTTCTCAAAGAAAAATCTCTCAACGGAAAAACAATGTAAAAATTTTCATTTCATTTCATTTATCCTTAAAAGCTTTGGCATCTAAACTTGTTGACAGCTATCAATGACGACATGTGGCATGAATACTTGTTATTTTTGGAAAATTGATATAAATTTTTTTTTGGTTATACCAAATAGCTCATGACCTTGCCTATTGATCAAATTGAAATCATCTCAGCCATTCACAATATTTGTTTCATTCTCTTGATTGGCATATGGTATTGTATTTGATCACTTTGTTGTGTTCAATGCTCCTCCCTCAATAAGGTGTAACTCAATCGGCTTTATGAGTGTTGGGTGGGTATTAGCTTTTGTCTCATAACCACCTATTTTGATTCTCAATTATTTTAAATTTAAGAATCAAGACAATTTTCATTTTTAAAACTAAAATAAAATCATACCTTGTCCAATTTTTTATCTTTATTTTTCTTCATGCCTAACCGATTTTTTCACAACTAGTTCTTAACTCATTCATATTCATTGGTTATATATAAATTGGTTCTTTAACTTCACTTTAAGATTTTAGGATTAAAATCTAAATATTTTTTCAAATTTTCATAGGCCAAAAACAAATCAACAAGGTTCATTACAAAACTCTAATATCTAAACAAAAATATGTGATCTCCCTAAACCTAAAACCTGCCTACACCCTAAGACTCTAAACCTTAACCAACCCTAGATTCCCTACTCCTAAACTCGTAAGAACCAAACCCAGGGGTTATTCTTATAATTTATTTGAATACCAAAAAATTTAAATTTTAAAAAGCAATTATTAATGAACTGGGTATCTCAAATTTGATATCCAAAAATCTGGGCATCAACCCTTGTATCACCCTAAGTAATCTTCAATTGGTTCTTTGACCGATAACCGATTGAGCACTAGGTCAATTCTGAACCAGGGTTTGGTACCTGCCCAACACTGGTCTTTATGCTATTGGACACTCTCATTTAGGCATTGTTTCATCATCTGTAAGAGTGATGACCAAAGGCCTAGAAAGACAAAATGCAACTACCCTGGAAAAACCACCTGAAAAAACCAAAAACTTGGTTGATACTTAACCAACTGGGTTGGTTAAGTATCCCCAGTTTATAAGGGGGGTATTAATCCGGGTTGAAAATCACCACAAACCATTTTGGAAATAGAAATTAACATTAAAATGTCATCACCTAATGTCAAATTGCCATTTTAATGTAATATATGCCACAATAAGTATTAGATATTATTGGACATTGTAATGGATGAAACCACAAAGTTTACCTTACACACTTGTCATGAGCCATAACTTTTTGCATGAGAAAAACCACATTCTTTTGTAGTGAGTTGAGCAATTTGATCTTGAACATGTTTGAAGTCCTTAAAGGGTGAACAATCATCTTGCACCATGAATGAATGTTTGGAGTAGATTTCAAGCTTCCCCGTATTATGGGCATCCATACATTCATTTCCTTAGAATGGGCATCAATATGTCTTCTTCACAAAGAAATACAAGTGAGAAGTGGTTGTTGGGGTTTAGGATTGACCGACCACCCAAAACCCTAAAGATTCTGCTACATGTCCAGCTAAGGGCAGTTGGGATTTTGCCCAGGCCCACCGTAATAGAAGAAGTTGCCCCAGGCACTGTTAGACCCACTTTGTATATCGTAACAATTGGGATGCTCTGCAAATGTTTGCAAGCCCACCACAACACTCCTCAGCACATTAGTACTATCCACAAACTCAATGTTGCGCATGTAACTTGCCTCCCCATATCCTGCTTCTGCAAATTGACCACTGCCCATAACAGTGGTTGTGTGATTTCCGTGTGGCTTTGAGTTCACAACTTCACCTCCCCATTCCAACAATGACGCACTCCCTGCCAGATGAGTGAAAATAGCTGCTGGCCAGTAGCCCACAATGGTACTTTCCCTGAGCAGCATCCACCAGTGCCCTGTAAGTGGATCCTACAGGCAAAAGTGGACACACAGCTGCCTCATTCAGCAACCTTTCTTTCTTTTGTTTTGTGAGTTTTCGGGTTTTGGTAATAATTGGACATCAACACATTCATGAACAGTTACCTACTTGACATATATGGAATCTAGTTGATACAAGACCAACGATGGTTTGGATAGACCACTTACTTTCCAGATGAGAACACGCATATCATATTGGGAGCCACTGTAGCTTGAAACTGGGGATATTGCAGCACCTAGTGCAACTGCATTACTTGTTTGTACAAATCCCGAGCAGAGCAGGTTATAGCAGCCTGTTGTTTGATATCCGTCTGCCTACAACAATCAAATGAGGGATTAGTCAAGTCATGTATGAGATCTGTCTGCAAAATTAAGTTGCTATGTCCTACCTCTAGACCCCAACAATAAGCAAAGTGAGAAACTGGAACTTTGCCTCGGTGTGTGTCCCTGTCTGAAACAATTCACAAGGCCAAGAATTAAGTGCTCCAAAACAGTTGATGTATCATTTTTAAACTGCATGCATGTTTATGCTGTTATGCTCTTAAAAAATGTGTCCTAAAACCCTAAACCCTAAACCCAATATCCAGATCCAAGCACGAAACCAGTTTGGTAAGAAAATCCTTGCTCTTCAAATCTTGGCTAGAGTTCATGACAAATGTTGAGAAATGAAATTATGAACCCACCGTCCAATAAGTGAAAAACCGTGGGTTGTTGTCACCATACAGATCTGGGCTCACCTGCACATCAGGTGCAACAAAATTGACAAAGAGATTGCTATTGAATCCAGGACCAAAAACCTGTCATAAAAACAGAGGAATCTACAAATGGCCTAGGGAACAGATGAAGTAACTTTTGGGATCACTGCTTACATAAGAACATGTTGGTAGAGTTACAGCTTTGCATATGCTTAGTAAAGCTAGATCATTGAATCCACCTCAAATATGTGAAATTACTAAGATACAAAAAAAGACTTTATGTGGGTTTTAGTTCCACATCTCCAAACTAATATCATTGGAGGAACAAATGACTTACTTGCCAGCCTGCCTCAATGCTATTAAGGTCACTAGTGAATGAACCAGCTAGAACCCAGATTTGTGACAAGCTGAATTCACTGGCAACTTCTACACTTGGGCTCCACACATTCATGGTGACTTGTGCCCCATTATATGCATCCCCTTGTATGTACGCTATTGCATGCTGTTTCCAATTCACCCCCCACCCCCAACCCACCACACACCCTCAGGATGTCACACACTGTCATTTTTTTCCTAATAATTGTGCAGGAAGTTCAACAGGGTTTAGGGTTTTTTTAGGAAGTTCAACAGACAAACACAAGATCACCTCATGTGAGCTTTGTAGAATCGTAGCTGAACTAGGCTTTGGAACCGCAGACAGGCCACCCTTTTTCTTTCTGTAGTTATGAATTGAACCTGCTTGAAGAATGTCTTTGGCTAATGTCCGGCGCACAGGGATTGTGCCAATGGGGCACTCACCACTTTCATGCCATATTTGCTTTTGAGTTAATAATGTCCCACTCTTGAAGTTTTTCGGAATTGCAGGTGGTCTCTGCAAAAGTTAAACCACAATCACACAGGTTTAAAGGATTAATCATGATCCGAGAATGTTAGTACACAAATTGGTGAGGATTGGGTACTAGAAGAAACCCATTACAGACCAATGGTTGGAACAATAATTCTCATTTGTGAAAGAGTTGGAGGACAATTTAAAGCATACCTCAATTGTATGGTTTTTCAGGAGAGGGTGGTCAAAGGCAGGTTGTGAAGTGCTTAAGACACAATCAATGAGGTCACCATCAAGACTCTGACCGCAAGCCAAAAAAAAAAACCCCATCACAAATCCATCAGAAACATAAGCATCATAATTTTCTGTGAGCCCAAATTAATTCAAGATGGACAAGGTGAAAGCAAGCACCTGCCATCCAATCAAGACCAGGATCTACCTCTCATCTCCTCACTGGAAAAAACAAAAAAGACAACCTACTCATATATCAGGATACCACCTCTCTCTTTACATCCGTTGCAAAATAAACACTTGATCTTGGAATCTCCCCCTGACATACTATTGATTTCTTTTGACTAATCTTATAATACTCAGTAGGAGGATTGGAAAAGGATGGCAATTTATTTAACATTTCCTAAACAGACCTCTAGAACACTTGTTCTCTCTAACATTAACAACTCAACCAAATGATTGTTCTTCCTAAAACAAAAATTCAGCATGGATATTCTTTGTACACAAATCAACCACAATTCTTCATTAACTTGAGATTCTCTCTGGAGTTTGGATCCATAGTGATCCAACAAGGATATCTATCTCAGGATAACCTAAACCTGTAACTGGGCTTTACAGCAATGTTGCCTGGAATCATATGGACTAACGTGAAGCTCCTTCACATGAATCTCAAGGAAAGAAAGCACAACAAACAGAAATGTAGCCTGCAATCACATGGACTAACATGAAGCTTCTTCACATGAATCTCTAGGAAAGAACACACAACAAACATAGAGGAAGAAGAATGGAGCAGCTCACTGCTGGAAAACATTATGAGAAAGAATTCCAAGAGAAAGAGAACAGAGAGAAGAATCCAAGAGAAGACAACAACAGAAGAGAAGAATGAGAAAGGATTCCAAGAGAAGACAACAGAAGAGAAGAACCCAAGAGAAGAGAACAGAAGAATTCCAAGAGGAGAGAGAAAGGTTAGCTGTTGTAGTACCTGGATCGTTTTGACGGGCGGTTTATTCAGTCTGTGAAGCTCTCTGTAGATTCTGGCGGTGAGCTTCCTCTTGTTGTTGTTGTTGTTTACTCCCGCAAGGTTGTTAACTTGGGAATTGCTGGCAATGTCGAGAGTTGACACGGCAATGTCTGCTGGTGAAGGATGAAGAAGTATAGCGAGTGACAAGGTGCATGAATAGAACAGCAAGCTGATCACTAGTTGTATCCACATTCCTTTCATCATGCAGCTCAGAGGCTTGCTTCTGCTAGCAACCATCTCTCACAACATCTCAGCTACATCAGCATCTCAGCTCAGAGAATTCACAACAAAACCTCAACAAAAACCCAAAACAAATTCAACTCGAAATGAGAAACAAAAAACGCCACTTAAGGTGAATGAAAATGTGAAGATGCAGAGCAGGAGGAGTGCTCCAGATAGAGAATTTTATAGGGAGAAAAGTTGGAATTCTCGGGGACTCGGGAGAATCGAATGGTGTCGCAGTGTGTTCGCTGGAAGATGATGGACTTGCCGCAGTCCTCAGTGCAAACTTCGAGGCTACAGACCCCGGAATGCCTGAACTGCGGTATGGGCCCGGTCCGGTTATTCTACCAGGGTGGGTTCCAGATTAGAACCGTTAATTCCACATCACAAGTGGGACGGGAGAAACCCAAAGTGGAACCAAAGTCCTGATGACCACCTACCTGTCCAAACCAGTCTTGGGTGGATACGTAGTACTTACCCGCTTTGGCGGGTAAGATTCGCTGGTTCGTGTTCCGGTTAACAAGAACTGTACTGGAACCAAATCTGATTTTTGGAACTGGAACTGGAACAGAACCGGACTGGGAACTGAGTTCGTGTAGTTCTATTTATGGGTGGGAACTAGAACTGGGTGTTAATCAGAGGTTAACCGATAGTGCCTTATAAAAGAATTATCCGTAAAGTAACCTGTCTTCACCCTGTCTCTGGGCCTCCTTTCACCCCCCATCCCCTCTTTCAGTGGTATCCGCAAAGTAAGGAAATTGTATTAAATCTCAGTATGAAATGCTGAAAATCAGCATTTAATGCACAATGTTCCAGAGTAGTTATAGTATGTGTACAGGTAGGAGCAGTGAAAATATATGTGGCACCAGTGTAGGCGCACAAGAAAAACGAAAGACAGGATGAAACCCAGTTTACCACAAAAATTGATGGTTTTTTTTGAGTTTCACCCACATTGAATGCTAACTTGGTACTTTTTTTTCAAGGTTTTTTTTTTTCAATCTCATCCTGTGTATGGCCAAACTCAGGGTTTTGATGCTGTGTTTTCATTACTTTACGGATAACTCTAATGTGTTAATGAATATGCAGTATTACTAATAATATGGACGCTCAATTATTGACCAATTATTTGGGATTCACGTATTTTTGGTCTCAACTCTCAAAAACAGGTCTCTTGGGTAAAGCCTACCTCATGAGTCAGCTTGGGAATAACAAATTAATAAGCATACATCTTTAAAAATAAATGAAGTATGGAAACTTTAATTGTCTTCCTTTTATCTACATCTAGAGATTAAGGGCCACTTTAGACAAGGGGGTTTAGGGACCAAAAGCCCAAGGACCAATTTGAAGCAAATTGAACTTTGAATTGGGCCCTTCTTCACATTAAAAATACATTTCTTTTCTATGGTACAACGAGTGTGTTTAAAAACTTTGGGTCCAATTTGAAGGTTCAATATTAAAAATGTGTGATGACATGTGAGAGGATTAGATTAACCTTTGATCGTTTCGTTTTTCCTCTTTTCTTTCATGGTTTTTTTTTAAATTTATTTTTATTGCACATAATGAATGACCAAAGGCACAAGATAGAGGTGGTTTTTTTTAAAATTATTGCCATGCATTGAGTTATTGCACAAGTGATTGCATTGTAGCGAATAATTATTGAACAACATTGGAATTTGAGGAGTGTAATATTTTTTTTTATAAAGTCTTTTATGGATTCACAAAATCAATCATGTCAACTCTATAATTGATAAAAAAAAAAATGGAGTAATGTCCTCCATCCATAACATGTCTTCCATTCTCAAAAAACTTGATTAGTCAGGATAAAAAAAAATAATGAAAAAAGAAAAAAACCAAAAAAATGAGCAACCTTGGACCTTAGCATACACTTTGGTTCTCCAAACCATGAGCTCCCTTTCAAGTTTTTTTTTTGGTCCAGACCAATTGGTTTTGCTTGCAAAATGATGCCATGTAACTTAAATCACAATTTGATTTGTCTTGATCTTGGACTCTCAACTAAAAGCCTTGGGACAAATTTGAAACCTTTGACCAATAGGAATGCTTGATTTCAATGGACCCTTGTTTAAAATAGCCCTAAATGTAAAATAAAATTTGGGGAGTGAAGCTATGTGAAAATTAAAAAACTCGCACCTCAAGGTGAGAATTGAGGGTGAGTCCCATATTTTTATGTAGCTTTGTTTTGAAGGCTTTACACAACATAAAGACCAAAAGGTGAATTTATAAGAAATCATGTGTGTAAGGCTAGGAAAATGTTGGAGCTTAGATTGAATTTTTAAAAAAAACAACATAAATGTTTTTACTAGATGCTAGAAAAGGACAATGGATGGAAGTGCTTCTTATTGAATGCAATGAAAGGGTAAAGGACATTTAATAAATTCTCACAATTTCTCTTCCAAGGACAATGTTGATGTGGGGCCAAGACCAAAAGACTTGAGGTTAGGAAAGGAAAGCAAAAATAAAGAGTTGGAAAAAAGAATGGATTGATGAGAAGAAAAAGAAATTACATGTTTTTGTTATTCATGGTCAAATTTGCAATAGTTCAATCAAAATCATAATTTCTTTCCACATGTTAGGAAAAAAATTCTAATTTATAAAACCAACCCAAAATACACTATAAATTTTAGGTGAGATCTTTGAGATTTTGAGAATTTTATCCCAATTATAATTTAATATTTTTTATTTAAATGTCAAAGAAACTATCATCAAGGGCAAACCACATTTAGTGGTAGTGCCAATATTAATGTAACATTTAAGATGTTAAAAATACGTAATAATCTACACCTATGATGTTGTCTAAAATCTAAATCTTACATGGCAAACGACATGGCATTGATGTTAATTTGGTGTTAATGGTCAATGCTAACTAACAATGAATTTTCAAAAATGTACATTTGAAAAAATTGATGTTAAATGTAAACTTTCAAATGTGAAGCCATTAACTTAATTTTTGTGTCTTTTTTTGTCATTGGACATTCCATTTTCTCTCTATTCACTTGTTCCTTTTTTTTGTTCATCATGGATCAAACTTTCCACATTGCTACAAATGTAATCCCTACACAAAAAATGTTTGAACATTTATAGAAACATCTTCAAACACATCTCCATGTTACATTTTGTGTTCTACATTATCTTATAGAGTTCCATTTTACCTATATACACAAACAAATTGTCTAACAACATTATTTGTCTTTTTTTTTAATCAAGATGCAACCCTTTGACAACAATAAACAAAATTCCTTCAAGGATCTTCATTAACCAGCATCACCAACATAAAAAATGGAACTACAAACCTTTGATGACGAACATAATGTCATCAACCAAATTCAATAAACTATGGTAACAAACACACCAACAAAACATGCCATAAATGCAACTCCAACAAGTATGTCAATCAATATCTCTCCCAAATCCAAATTTGAATGTTTTCTTGCATGCATTCATAAAAAAACAAACCATATTGTCATTCCAAAAACAGATGCAAAAAGTTCAAGAAACCCATGTACATAACTTGAATTAGAATGCAAATTTAAAATATTGTAAAGAAGTGCTAAAGACATGATTAACCTTAGTGATGATAAGACAAGTACACTCATTTCACCTCAAAAAAACAATGAAAAGAAATGAAAAGGTCTTGCAAACTGAAATGTAATTTAATTAAATCAAGAAAACCTACAAAACCAAATTTGGAAAATTTTGAAGTCTTGTCACTCATCAATGCAAAGAAAGTGGAGCATGAGGTTAGTTTGGAAGTATTAAATTCAAAAAAACAACATGGAATTATCGACCACAATGTATAAATATTCTTGAAAATCAAAAGTGAAATGGAAGCACATATTAATGACCAATTTGATCATTTTGAACATTCCTACAACAAAATAACCTACAAGGCCAAGTGGGGGTCTTTCTATGGGGACTATAAAAAGATCCATGATTACATGGGTGTTATTAAACACAATAAAAAAAATAAGGATATGCCAATAGAAAATAAGGTTGCACAAGGATTGCAAAAACTTTAGTAGAATGTATTTCAAACTCAATGATGTTTTCATGCACAATAGATTGAGCTTCAATCCTCCACATTCATGAAATTTCATGAATCTAAAAGATGATGTTTACGATGTGCAACTAGAATTACATGAGTTTTCACCATGTGAAGAATTGGACTTCAATGAAAAAATATGAATGCAAGAGCTACCTTTGAGAAATATGCATCTCCCTTCAAACCTTTTGATCCCATATTCCATTATGTAGAAATGTTGCAAGAAGGATATTGTTGGGTGGCAATGGCTTTCGCTCTTCAATTGCATAGCAACAATACATTAGTGAGTTTGACCCCCTTTCCACCAAAAGTGTTTAGAAAAAAAATCCTATAAACAAATTCAACTTGAAATAGCCTAACATTTAAACCTACATTCTTAAGTTCAAGTGTAAGTTGTGGGTTGCCAACATCATACCCACTTCTAAAACAAACTATGGAACCATTTTAGATTTCAAGAAAAGAATGTTCAAATATTCCTTTACCACATAACAACGTGGCCAATACCATGAAACCACATGTAAAGAATGTCATTGGGTGAAAAGAAAATAATCCCTAATTCATAAAAGTTTCATAAAAATAATTGAAAAAGGTAATTTGGCATTGGTTGAATCTATTAACTAAATCCATGATGTAAACTTGCAAATTGATGAAAAATAAACATGGGCACAAAAAGATATCTATAAAAACAATTGGAATATATGTCAAATTGTGAAACACATATATCAACCAGACATAACAACAAATGGTATATGCAATATCAAGGGTTGCAAAAATTATGGGGATTGCAATGAAAACAATCTTATAAGACAAAATGCTACTAGTAGTTACACTAGCAGGTTTATAACATGATAACTTGACATCAAACATTATGACCAACAAAAATGATGGAGTGGAATTGTATTACAGACTTTAACACAATTTTGCATGAACATAGACTTGGATTGAAAGGATGTTATTACTACAAAATTGATTACCTTTTTGTAATTAAAAATTTAAAGTTTTGTCAACTTTCAATGGCATTATGTAGCAAGGCCTTGAGTATGAACAATGTCATCACATTGATGAAATCAATTCATACATATATTATTTTGCAAACAACATGATTTCATTAGCCATGTTTGAGTTACAAACAAAAAACTTACACAAAATTTAATAACAAGAAGAAAACGTCATGTTTAATGAAAAAAAAAAAAAACCTTTTGCATGATCAAAGAAATGATAATACAACATTATGAAATGTTCTATGAATAGTGAAACAAAACAAATTTGAAGCCAAAAGAATAAATGTTGGTCCTTGATTCCAATGCCACAAGGAAAGAAGCAACAAGATATTGCCAAATGCACCACCTTGAGAAGATTTGTGCACAATGAACAAAGACAAGGTTGAAACAAAAAATGAAAACATTCCTCCTTGTCTCCAACTATGCAAAAAGCAAACAAAACAACACTAATTAAAACAATTTGGTGAAAAAAACATGTGAAACAAAATAAACTTGAAGCAAAATAGACAACATTGTTCATTGTTTTCAATTACACAAAGAAATAAACAACACAAAAATAGAAAAACAATTTCATGAATTTTTTTGCAAGCAATGAAAATTTTTAAATGAAGTGAAAAAGGTTGTCCTTTCTCCAATGCTAAAAAGAAATAAACACCCCCAACAAAGCCAACATCACCATATTGAAAACCTTTCTACACAATGGAGCAAGGCAAAAACACACAATCTTCAAAGAACCAAAAAAAAAATTCCAACAAATTTTGTCATTGTTTTTACCAAAAATTCAAATTTATTTGAAAAGAAATGTTTTTCTAATGTAAATTTTGTTATTTGTAAAATTACCACAATTCATTATCACAAGATTGGGAAAAAAAAAAAAAAAAAAAAAAACTCTGTTCTTATGATAGAATGGATATAGCCTAACATTTTGCTTGAAAGAATGAGACTTTGGGCTTGAAAATGAGACTTTGGACAAGATATATAAATAAATGTGGGCTATTAGGACTGAAATGAGGGGAACATGCTAAAAGAACAACATAAAAAAACATTTGACAAAATATATGAAATAAATTCAAAAAACACATTTACAAGAGGCATGGGAACCTTGGGAACAACACTACAGACATGTGAAAACCTATATGAACAAGATATGAAACATTTGAAATAAAGTTTAAAAAATATGTGTACAAGAAACGAACATGAGAACTTTGGGAACAACATATGTGAAAAAAACATATGAGATAAAAATTATGGAAAGCATGGAGAATGAAGTGAAAACACAATTTTTAAAAAAACATTTTGGGGAACATTTTGGGGGAACAAATGGCTCACTTATGTAGATTGAAAAAATGAGTTTTTGGTTAAGGAATATGATAAATTGTGGGGTTAATGGAAACAAAAGGAGGGATACATGAACTATAGGAACAACGTATAAAAACATTTGACAAAACATGTGATTGTATAGGAGATATAAATTTGAATAACAATAGATAGGCTTGGAAATAATAAGAATAAAATCATTTTTGGGGGGGGGCAAATTACAGCAAAATGTAGTAAAATAACACACATCCAATAATAAACAATAGAATGAAAATATAAAATATTCCATTCTCACATGGAAAACAAAGTGGAAACACAAAATACAAATTTTAAAAATAAAAAATGCAAAAGAAATATGAGAACGTTTGGGAACAATAAGGAAGCATATGGAGAACAAAGTTGAGAACACAAAATAAAGGAACATTATTGGGAACATGTGGGGGAACAAACAAAACGCTAAAACCCTAAACCCTAAAGAAAGAGTCAACTGAATCCTTTCGGAAAGTCAAAGGGGGGGGGTGTGGGGTTTCCAGACTAGAACGAGGGCAAGGCCGTCGCAGTTTTGTCTCCTCTCGCTCTCGCGCGCCCTCGTTGCGCGAGAAAACCATGAAAATTGGTTTGTAGTTTAGCAAGAAGCTTTCTCTTTGTTGTGTTCTGCAGATTTTTTTTCAACTCTACTATTGAAGAAGAAGAAGAAGGAGAAGAGGGTTTTCAAATTTCATCGAGAAAACCAAACCCTTGGTGGCAGTGTTACAAGTTTAGAGAAATTTAAGGGTTTGTCATCATGTGGGATTCCTTTTTCGGTCTCGGCTTCAAGGCTTCGAAATGGTGAGAAAAAAAATTTCTTCCTCGAAAGTTCACCATTTTGTGGATGGGGTTTGTTGTGTGAAGATTATTGTGTTGTAGATGTTTTGTCGGATTAGGGTTTCATGGTAATGTCGATGGCTAGTTTGCTTGAAGTCGAGAGCTGCATCATCGCAATCAGGTAACGGGGACGAAGACCTGTGTGTAGTAGTGAACTAGGTTCCAGTACCTAAGACCTATCTGCATCCAGATCGGAGTTGTGGAGATTCTCCTATTTTCTAGGGTTTGGAAGCTTTTTAGGGTTTGTGGTTCTTGAGGCGCTTTGGGTTTCTTTAGAGGATTTTAATTTCTGTGTGATTCATGGGAGATTTGAGTCAACAACAGATGGATGTGAAACTGCAAGGATCTCTTCGGTTATGATAATTCTGGACCCAGAAAGGTGGATTAATCTGTCAGTAGTGCTCTCAAGGAAACAAGGTCTGACTCATGACAGCAAAGGGACTGATCAAGCCTGGTCTATTGGTTTAGTAGTATGCATAGAGGGATTTCTACTAAAATTCTAGTTAAATGTATTTGACCTTCTTGGGTTCACAGCAAAACACTGCTTCGGCTAGCAATGGCACGCATCAAGCTTCTTCGCAACAAGCGGGACCTCCAAATCAAGCAGCTGCGGAAAGAAATTGCTCAGCTACTTACTTCTGGCCAGGAGCCCAGTGCCCACATTCGAGTGAGTGTGTTCACCACCTCTGTGCCTAACCTCTACAAAGAAGGAACATTGCAAACCAAAAGCTTTGGGGGTTCTTATCTTTTGTTAGGTTATATGTGGGAGCTGGTGGAATTACATTATTTCACATGCAAACATGTCATATCATGCTTGGATTGATGATGTGTTTTCATGTGTATCAGGTGGAGCATATCTTCAGGGAGGAAAACATTTTGGCAGCCTATGATATACTTGAGCTTTTCTGTGAACTCATCACTGTTCGTCTTCCTATAATTGAATCTCAAAAGTATGTGGTAACTCTCTGCACTTTTATACCTGAAAGTAGGAGATGAAATTGCCGGGTTCTGAGCTGAAGTTGTAATTAAACCGTGCAGTATTCAACATGGTCCCTAACTTTCTACAATAGTACGCCTGGGAAACATTGTTTCTATGGAACATTTGTCAGTTTTGTAGACTCTTTTTTCCCCTTGTAACTTTCAGAGTTCACCCTTCAGCAATAGAATTGAGAATTGTTTCCTTGTTTGAGATGTGTTCCCTCTTTTGTTCTCTAAATTCCTGCCTCTTAAGTAACTCCAAAACTCGTTTCATCCTGTTGAATAATGTTGCTGAGAACATTTTCATGTGTAAAAAAGTTGTTTTGATTTCTCAAGATTGCTCAGAATTGCCTGAGAGAATGATTGGAACATATAGCTTCAGCAATGTTTTACTTTTTGAAATGATTTTTGCAATGTGTTCTGCACTTTTTTTGCATAATCATGTGAGTTTTTTTTGCAATAGCTGAAATGTATATTTGAGCAAATTAGGATGTGTAGTAGTATTAAGAACAGATCAGTTCACTAGTCTTTAGAGGAGTCCACCTTATTGCTGCTGATTGGTTGAGCTTTGCATAATCTCAGAGCGAAAGACTTTCTCAAGTGTGCTGTCTTACAACTAGTTTCTGGTTCAAACCTGTTTGTGCATGGGCAGGCTTTGTCCTTTGGACCTTAAGGAGGCCATTTCAAGCTTGATATTTGCTGCCCCAAGGTGTGCAGATTTGCCAGAACTACAACAGATTCAAGGTCTTTTTGCGGTCAAGTATGGTAAAGAGTTTGCAGCTGCAGCAACTGAGCTACGCCCTGACTGTGGGGTGAATCGACGTGTATGGTCATTATCCTACTATGTGCTATCCTTATTGCTTCATTATGTTACCCTCAATCTTGTAAACATAAGTGTACTGGAAGCCCCTCATACTGGTGTGCCAAGGTCACAGCATAGCAATTGAACTTTGGTGAGCATTTTAGTTCCCTTCAGATGGAGGTCTTTATAAAGTAAAGCTTATTGGTCGCTTGGTCAAGTAAAAATTCCTTGCACCATTAATGTTAGTTGCTTTAGTTGATAGCCTTAACTCTGAAGTAGTTTGAGAATCAAGAGGAAATAGAGAGAATTAGGTGTTGATAAGGGACAGTAGGAAATACTTGCAATATACATGCCTCAGTCTTTACCGAGGACATGGATTTGTGGAGTTGGATAGTAGGATGACAGTGATTGGGGGAGGAGGGCTTGGCAGATCATAGAGAAGCTTTCTGTACAGGCTCCATCTGGGGAAGTCAAGTTGAAGCTGATGAAAGAGATTGCAGCGGAGCACAATGCTGACTGGGATCCAACAGACTTTGAAGCAGGCCTTCTGAAAGCACCTGAAGATCTGCTTGTAAGACTTACAGCTATTTTCTTCTCCTTCCCCTAATCATCTCCATCTGCCCTCTCTGTCCATTTGTGCTCTATTGAAACTTACTTTCTTGGCATTTCTTATTTCTTATGCTAAAGGCAAGACTTGCTGAATGTTACAACACAAATAGACGAGTGTGGTTTTCATGTTAGAAACCAGACATCCACAGTGTCAACATCTTATGTGGCATATTCCTGTTCATAACTGGTGATTATAGTTGCATGCTCCTCAACACATGGGTACTGCTTGCAGGATGGCCCAACCAGCTTTCTTGAGGCTCATGAAATGCCACTGCTATCACAGGGCAAAGAATCTCCTGTGAAGCCACTTGATAAGGACCCAATGGCCCCATCAACATCTGAGCCACCTCTTCCCCCTCTCAGACAGTCAAGTACTACATTGCGAGACCTTCTTAAGCAGGATGACAACAAGCAATTCATCCCCTTTGTGCAGATGCCAGCAGTTGGAAAAGAGGACTCACCTGTTCCTCCCACAGCACCTGCAGTTCATGGCAGTGAGGAACCTGAGAAGTTCAATTCCAGTGAGGAACCCAGAAGGGAGAAGAAAGTAGATTATGCTGATGTGGCAGCAGCTGTAAGGGCAGCTGCTGAATCTGCTGATCGTGCTGTGGCAGCAGCAAGGGCTGCTGCCGAGTTTGCAAGGCAGCAAGCAGAGTATGGAAAGGTGAAGTCCAACAAAAGTCAAGCATCAACTGCTGGAAATGTGGAAGATAGTAGTGGAACTGACTTGGACAGTGACAGCAGTGATGGGCATGATAGAGCTCCAGTCAGGGCAGGGATCTCCCGTGGCAGATCTGGTAGTGAAAGAAAGCCTGCACCTGATTCTGACTTTGAAAGTGATGATGACAATGATATCAGGCCTGTCAAGGGATACGATGTGCCTCGTGGTCGGGGTGCTGGTGGGGTAAAGTTGAGGCCATCAGTTGAAGAATCCAGTGAACCTCAACAGTCTGATGCTGAACCCAGGTTTACAGGTAGCCCAACAAAACTGAGATTTGATGCACCGGAGTATGATGATAGTCATCAGAAAAGACAGGGTTATGGAGATTCTGTCTTTTACCAAAGGGAGAAAACTGAAAAGGATGACTTCCAACATATTGATGAAGGGAAATTTGCAGTTAGTGGTTTAAGGGATCAGGCTTTAGATGGAGTTGGATTTGGTGAATTGCAGGATGACAAGCTCAAATGGCAGCTGGCTGAGTCTAAGGAACCATCAGGAAGGTATGATATCTTTGACATCAACCTGGAAAGACCTGTCAATTCCTACAGTGCATTCAGCTCCGGTGACTATGATCTTGGCAAGACTTCTGTTGATGGAGATCCTGAGGACTTCAGATCAGCTAAAACTTATGGGTTTAGCAATGACCAAGAAACACAGCTGAAAAAGTACTCTGCTGATGAGAATCAGAGGTCTTTTGGAGGTAGGCCTTTTCAAGAAACTAGAGAAAGTTCACCATTGTTTGACGAAGAATATGTGGGGAGAAGCCAATCACTGGAGCACTCACGGCTTGGTGCTGCACCTTCTGGGTCTGGTTATGGAGAGCAGTATGATGAATTTCCCACGTCTAACCTGGAGGCTGCAACATCTACAGGTGCCTGGGGGCAGCAAACAATGCATTCAAGCTCTGACCAACCTCCTGAGCATTTATCACCTACCATTGAATCCTCCCTTCCCTCATCAGAATCCCTCACAACTGGACATACTCTGATCTCATCTTTGCCAGAGAGCTATGAAGATGACTTGTTAGCACGGTTCAAAGCTTTGAAGCAGTATTGATGTTGATATGCATCTATTTTGAACAACTCAGTAATCTCATCTAGCCTTTATTAGGTCAGTTTTTATCTCAGGAAGATGCTTCTTCTTACTTTGATCTGCACCAATTTTCTTCATTTTTCTTGTCTGATATCTGTTCACTGAGCTTCTTGGTATTGATAGCCAAGTAAATGACCAATCAACTGTGCAAATTTGTATGCCATACATTCTATACTGATGAATACTTTCTACAGTGCTGTGTGGTTTCTATTTTTCTGCAACTGTGTTCTATAGATTCAAATGTTGTATCTTACTGACTTACCTGTATTGGAATTGATAGTGTACAGAAAATTTGTTGGTTCATCATGACATGCATGAACTTTGTGCTTCAAGTTGTGCTCTTGCTGGATCCCGATTCCATCACCCTTCCTCCAGTAAGCAGGATGATTGCAATCACTTGGTTTGGTAGTGTTACATTTCTGAAGTGTCATAATGTTTACATCATTTGTTTTCTTAAGAAGATGAACTGGAAGATAAGAAGGGGTATCAGTTCAAGGTGAAGGATGCTATGAAGGACAGTGGTAGTCTCTAGAGCAAGCTTGTATCGGAGGGGCAATCTCACGAAGAAACTGCAAGCACAGTGGAAGACATTCTACATGTGTCTGGCAACTCCCATACCACTTTCTGTACAGAGACTCACTGCATACCTGGTCATAGATACAACCAAATTAGCAACCACAAAAGAGCATATTAACTGGTTAGAATCTTGTGAATAAGGGCATGGTCTGGAAGCGGCACAGTGAAGCCACATGTGAGCTCTGTGGAGAAGAAAATGTGAGTGCAGAGCATGAAAAGAGGTGATGTTGGAACTTTCATTGGTGCACTTTCATCACCTCCATCAGATTTTTTAACCCCTAAATGCCTGATAAGCCTAAAATGGCCTTCTTTTGTGGGTGATGGAGATATAAATACTTTCTCTAAAAAATGTGTTGCATTGGGGTTTTTGAGAGCTTTCAAATGGTCTGCTGATTGGGCATTGCCACCTGGATTTGAGTGATGTTTCGACCAAATAAGTGTGTGCATAAGCCTCCAACTGGTCAACCCAACTCCCTTAGAGTCAGGAGTGCACCAACAAAGGCAATGGGGATTGCAGATTGGTAATGAGTGAACTTTGGAAACTCATTTATGAGCTGACTTAAGACTTCAAGCAACAGGATCAACCTGGCTTCCTTTTGTTCAGTTGCTGTCAGTTTTCAAAGTTCCTCACATTCACAATTTGGAAAGTTGTAACGCTTTCTTCCTTTTCACTTGAAGAATCAGTTTTTTATTTATGAGTAGGTGCACAACTTGGTCGTTGTGAGTGTCAGAGAGGCTGCAAGGAATTAGTGTTATCTCTGAAGTCCTTTTTTGGCCAATGAAACTTTGGATCCAACCTTGAGCAACACCTGGCTGATCCCGCATGAGCTCATTCACAATTTGGAAAATTGTAAGGCTTCCCTTTTGCTTGAAGAATTGTATTTTAGCCAGTGCATAACTTGGTCATTGTGAGTGTCATATTAGGATGCGTGTAATTAGTGTCATCTCTGAAGTCTGTTTTTGGCTAATGAAAACTTTGGATCCAACCTTGAGGAACACCTAGCTGACGCCACATGAGTTCAAATAAGGCTTTGCTAGCCTTCCATGCCTTGTCTGATTTTGGTTAAATGTTTTCTATCAAAAACTTACAAAATTTGTAAATTTTGAAGTCCAATGGCTAATATTGTAATCTCATTTGTGGATGCGTAGATATGGCCAGATTTCTAACTCGTGCTCAGAGTGAGGTAAAATTGATGTAGAAAGGGCTTAGTCTCTGAGTGTTGCTTGGGAGCAATATCTTCTATGTAGAAGACATCTTGGGATGAGGTATTATTGTGGAAGGCCTTTTTATGTGATTTATTGTCCTAAAATGCCTTGGTGGTAGACAAATTTGGTGTTTGGAAATCAATTTTGACATGCTTTAAACCAAGGGTGTTGAAGTCTCAAATGGATTTTGTGGATCTAGATACTTGGTTTATTTTCAAATTTTCCTTATTCCACAATTATGCTTATTCCATATTATGTTTAAATCAAGTTGAAATACTTAGGCAAAATGAAAAGCCTTTCAAAATCTCATTGCAATAAATGACAAATTGGTGCTCATGTTGAACTTTGCGTTACATATAATTGGTTTGAATACCATTTCTAGCATATTATTCTAGTACAATTTGTTTAAATGTTTAGAGCAAATTTTCTTTTATTTTAGATATGAGCTGTTTAAAATTTATAGCAACCTAATCAACAGCACAACTAGTTTTTAAAATATGTCATTTTCATATTCATTTTTCAAGTTCTTTTGGATAAAGATAAGCAGCAAAAACACTCATTGCATGATCTTAAAAAGTGTTTTTAGGTATCCAATATGTATTGAATTCATTTCAATTTATTTAAATTCTCGCAAAGTGTATTAGAAACATTGTTATATAAAAGCATCCAACATTCTTACCATTAACTTAGCTTACCATTTACCTGATAAATCATTTGAAATTAAATGATAGGTGGCTCTTATTAACTTGGTCAGACCCAAATACAATATCTATAGAATAATTAAGGTCTTTCATTAATTACTGAGTCAATTTAAATGAACTCGATTAAGTTGTGAAAATCAAGTCTTGGATATAGCTTTTCATTTTTCATTGTATTTTTATTTTAATATAATAGGATCTAATTTCATTGACAAAATTTTGAGAAATTAGTATATAGATGATTTTGCATAATTTTTCATAAGGTTGTCCTTAGACAATTTTTGAAACTATTTTTAAAACAATTCATACCTACCTTGTTTCTAAACTTACCTACCTCACTCTCTTTCCCTAATCTCCCGCATGGATATGAAAACATAAATTAACATGTGCCTTTTCATATCAACGATATTTATATTAATTCAAATTAAATTTGACATTGACATAAATAATGATAAACTATTGAAACCCATAAAGGAACATAAGAAAAGAAGAAAGAAAAAAAAAGTTGATGTCACTCATAATGTGCAAGCCTAGAGCCCAAGTCTTTAGGTTTAGGGTTAGTAACAAGATCAACATATATATATTTCAACATATAATTTTTGTTGACACATGGAAAAGAGGCACGAGCCTTTATTATAATATGTAATATTATTACTTCTAAGCAATTTGAGTCTTTTAACACAATTGCATGAAAAAGTAATGATCGACGTGCACAAATTGTTTGAGGTTCTGAATAATGGTTTTGTTTTATATAACTAATTTAGATAGGTTCTAGGAGGCATTCAACTACATATATCAATCTTAGGAAGGTCCAACCCAAAAGCTTTTGTATATTGGATGTCGGGAAGATTTGATTTTTAGATTGAATGATATGTTACACGTTTGACAACTTCTTCATAAATAAAAATTGATTTGGGAAACTTTAGGGTTTTCAACCTCGAGGCTATATAGCCTCGTTTCAGAAGTAGGTGCACTTTAGCCATTTGAACAAGCACAACAACATGGGTGCATGTTCTTCTCCAATGTTCAGCCCTTTGGTACCTAAAATAGTTTGTTTTTTGGTGAACAATTAATTGATTCACCTGGGGGATTGTTCACTATAGCAAAGTCGAATATTGTTCAATATTGTATATAACATGTAACATGGCTTAGTGGTGAAGTTGAACACACATGACTAGGTGTATGTTGGCCATGAATTTGGATCCCAGCCCGGACATCCCCACTCACTCATGTTATTGGATTGTTTGATGAAAAGGAAATATACATTTGGCAATTATTTGAGCTTTAAAAAAAAGTCTTTCTTTTAATTAATAATTTAAAAAATGACAATGGCTGTCTCAGACCAGTGTTAGTTGGGTGGTTCTTAGAATCAGGGATAGATACCCACTCATTACCAACCTGAGTATATACCCCTTTACTTCTCACTTCTCAAAAAAAATTTAAAAACTGATTATTGTATTATAACTGTGGTCGTCAAAAAAATAATATGAAATTTTACTTTTAAAGAATTGGAGTTGGAAATGAGTTCCGAGTTTTATTGACATAATAAAATTTTGAAAACAACCCTCCGCCCCACCCAAAACATGGGTATACACCAAAGTGGGTCATGTATTAATATTTGCACCAAACCTTGCTGGGCATCAAACCAGATATGAAAGTTGACCGTCACGACTATCAAATGTCCAGTTTTGATATATAACCATGGTTGTCCAAAACAAAACAAAAAATCAAATATTCAATTAACATGTGTAACCATGGTTCTCACATTTGTTTTGAAAGGAAATCGTATCGCCGGGGTCGTTGCCAGTTCTTGCTTTCATGAAACCCAGTGGTTCTTTGAAGTATTTGAGATACCCGAAATGAAATGAACGGTGGTTTGATTCTGAAATTTTTTATTAAAAAAACCACATACGACCGACCAACAATGACGGGTATTACAAAAATCAAATACCTCCCCTCCCCAACTGGTGGGTATATACTAGAGAGAAAGCTTATGCACAAAAATGGCTTGTACCATGCACCAACTTCCACTTGTGTTGCGGACGTCTTACTGCGCTGCGAAGCTCTCTCTCCCCGCACCCCCCTTCTCTCTCTCTCTCTCTCTCTCTCTCCTTTGTTTTGTCTTTCACACACGCAGCAAATTGGCTGCTTTGCAATTGCAGCGCAGCGATCACTACATTTTTTTTGGTTGTGCAGTCAGTCAGTCAGCTCATTCAGTTGTCGATTTCATGATTTCATCAAAATCCAAATTAATTCCCGGAGTAGAAATTCGTATCTGACTTTCAGTGCTATTGTTGGTTGCCGGCGAAGAAGAAGTTTTGTCATGTGTGCGATAGATAAATGTATCACTGAAGTGTGCTTCTACGTTCTCCTTGTGTTAGCTGCTCTCGTGCTAGCTGGTCTCGTCCTAGAACTAGTGGCTTTGCTGCAGTGATAGGTAATCACCAGCTGAAGAAGAAGAAGAAGAAGAAGCAGCAGCAGCAGAAGAATAAGAAACAGTGATCATGAGGAAAGCCCCGGAGTTCTATCAATCTCAAGTGGAACTTCGGAGCGTTTGGTGAATGAATTCATCAACAAAATCGACAACCTCACAAGTCTGAAAAATATATTTAGCAAGCAAGTGCGGACATTGCAGGTGTTGTTCATTGCACTCCCATTTTCCCCATGCATTAGAGAAATCTGTAAAGTGACTGTCTTTGCGCCCTCGTTTCACCCCCTAGCCTCTATTTCAACCTCGAACCTTGCTATCCGCAAAGTGAATTTTTTATATGAAATCAAGCTTGAAACTCAGTACCATAACATGTTTTCTTCACTTTGTGGATATCTGTATTGCACTGAAGAAATCTATGATGATCATCCACATTGATGCTATAGCACCGGTGTTTTCAGATTCTATAGAAGTGGATCAGATGGTCTACAAGAGGATCAAAGTACAAGAGAACATTCGAGGAAGTGTGATCATGCAAAGTCTGGCATTGTTCAGAGATCTGAGATATGGCTAAAAGAAGAAGACATTGCTTACCAACATTGTTGTTTGTTCTCAGATCAGAGTTTTCCAAGAGGAAGAATGGCCAGGTCTTCTTTGCTCTTTGGCTGCTGCATTGTTTTCCTTTTTCTTCTTCTGCTGTGTGGTGAGAGCCCTGTTGCAGCAGCTGATGCAGCACTTAGGCCTCGCAAGTATGGGCCTGCAGCACTTGGAGAACTTGGATACATGCAGGTGGCAGCAGCAGATGATGTGTTTGGAAGCATGGTGAGGCAACAAGGTAGATTCCTTCTAGAGGCCATGAATGAGATCAATGTCCAAAGGGAGGCTGAGTTGTTGAAGGACCCACATGAGAAGAATGTTGATCAGGAGCCAAAATTGCTGCAGCAGTTGGATCATGATGTCACAGTGACATCAAACCCTACTGATCAACATCTGGCGAAGATAGAAGGAGCTCAGGAGGTTCAGAGAGAGGAAGCAATCCTTGAGGGGGTGAAACCAGAGATCAAAGCTGGGATAGGGCTGAAGCCCAACCTGGCAGGGATGCATTTGAAGACAAAGGGACCTGAGCTGAAGACAGAGGAGAAGGAGCTTTCAAAATCTGAGCTTGGGGAGGATATGCTGAAAACAGAGGACAAAGAATCAGCTGATCCTGTGAAGAAGAAGGTGGGGAGTGAAACTGAGTTGAAGGCAGCGGAGGAGAAAGAGTTGAAATTGGAGGAAGCTGAGGAGAGGAGTGAGAAGTCTAAAGAGGAGGTATCAAAATCTGTGAAGAAGAAAGTGGGGAGAAAAAATAAGGTGAAGTCAAAGGAGGAGGAGAAGGAATTGTCAACACCTGATGATGATGCTCAGCAGCAGGCTGGGGAGGAGGTGGATGAGGAGAAAGCAAGTGTTGCAAAGAAGAATCCAGGGAGCCAAGCTGAGATGGAGGAGGCAGCAGAGGAGAAGACATTCTCAAAATCTGAAGCTCATCAAGTGGTGGAGGAAGAACAACAACAACAACAACAAGAGAAGGAGTCAATTCCTGTGAAGAAGAAAGTGGGGAATGAAAACATTGAGCAGAAGGTAGCCGCAGCAGCAGCAGAGGAGAAGGAATCGTCACAAGTTCCTGGATCTCAAGAGGTGGCTCAGGAGAAGGAAATAGTAGCTGTGGAGAACAACAAAATGGTATCGATTTCTGCAGAGAATGAAAATACCATGTCTGGAGAAAGAGATGGTATGAAGCAAACAAACAAACATAACACCACATCCCCAGAACTGAAGCCAGAGAATCAAGAGCTTGTGAAGTTGGGGGAAGGGGTTAAAGAACAGAAGCAGCAGGAGGGAAGTGTAACAGCAATGGAGAAGCTGCCTGAGGAGCTAATGAAAATAAAAGGTGCTGCCTCCAATCCTGGAGAAGGAAGTCAGGAAGAGCTGTCAAAGGACTTAGTAGCTACAGATTCAAAAGTGCAGCAAGAGGGAGGAGGACAGCTTCCAGACAAGGAGAAATCTGCTGCTGGGGAACTCACACCTGTTGAACAAGAAGCTGTTGACGCAGAACAGAAGGGAGATTTCAAGGTGAATGGACAAAATGAGGCGGCAAAATCAGATAATGTAGAAAAGAAGAAAGAAGGTAGTGATGACAGTGAAGCCAAATCAGAGGAGAACTTGATGAGCAAAGCTGCTACAAAATTGCAGCAAGATAGAGGACAGCTTCCAGACAAGGAGAAATCTGCTGGGGAACTCAGATCTGTTGAACAAGAAGCTGGCTCAGGACAGAAGGACAATGTCAATGTGAATGGACAAAATAAGGCAACAAAATTAGACAATGTGGAAAAGAAGAAAGAAGGTACCAATGAAAGTGAAGCCAAATCTCAGTCTGAGAAGACGAGCAAAACTGCCTCAACAGTAGCAGCTGAAGAAGAGGCTGATCCAGCAATAGACGTTGACTCCAGTGGCATCACTCTGCTGCAAGACCTTCCTACCAACTTCCAGCAAACAGTCGGAGCAGTAGCAAGCCATGTAATTCCACAAATTCAGCAAATCTCTGACCAATCCATGAACTCATTTGACAAGATCAACAGAAATCTAGCTAGCAGCTTCTTACCTTGGATTGGAGAAAAGTATGCACCCATCATTGCAACTCTAATTTCCTATTGTCTTCTGTTGCCACCTTTGGCATTGGTATTGTTTCTCTGTGAGAGAATACGTGCCATTCTAACATTACAGAAGGTGCTTCTCTTCATCAACATCTACCTGGTTACATATTTTGCAATCCTTCTCATAGTTGCCTTGGGATTGGGTTCTGAACCCACTGCTTTCTTGGACCAATACTCACCATTTGGTTATATGATCTTGCAATTGCTACAAGCATTTGGGTACATGATCTACATGTTGCTCCAGACAGCAGATGTCATCATCACCTGCGCCACAGGAAGTCCTATTGGAAAAACTTCAGCTGTAATTCAATGGTTGCTGGCATCAATGGTGGGCCTGCACTACTATGTCACCGTGTTCCGTAGAGCTATGGCTAAGCAACATCCACACATCAGCTGGAAATTCTATGGTTTCTACAGCTTAAGCTTCTTGGTGTGTTGTCTTCTGGCCCGCACCCAGCAGAGCAAAAAGGAGTACATTCCATTGGGAGATGAGACCACAGACAAGAAAAACTGACAAAACTCCATCTCAAACAACTACTTTAAAACATGAAAATGTTTTCACCCATGTTTCACATTCTACATTCTATTATAATTTATCCTATGCTTTCACACATTAGATGATGTTGTATAAAGTTCTGGTTTTATTGGCATCAATGGATAACTTCTAATAAACAATGTATGCATGCAAGCACAGAGAAGGGTACTGGTTCCATTACTGCAAAGTCTCATGTGATGAAAAAACAATGAACTATGTACTATGGCAAGGCCAAGCCCCTGCCCATTATTTTGTGTAAGGCACCAGGCAAAACCCATCAGGTCAAGCTCAGTGATGCACCCAACATAATGGGCAAAGGGATGACATAAGGTCTGGGATGGCAGATTCAATGATTTTCAAGAAAAATCATGTTCAATGGAAACATTTTGGACACTATTTGAGTGTAAGATCACACCAGAAAGATTATTTCATACAATGATTTCAAGAAAATGACATAATCTACCACCCCAGACCTTAATGACTCTTCTTGAACAGACATGTAGCTGGCGGTTTGCTTGGACCTTATCATGAAGTTTCTTTCGAAGTCACTTTTTAAGCAAATTTCACTGTCCAAGGGTTTAGGGTTTAGAGTATAGGGAAGGTTTAGAAAATTGAAGAGAGTCCATAGTATATAGACTTGCTTGATAGGGAGGGAGGTAGGTACATAAAAGGAAGGAAGCAAGTACAACTTTCAATTAGCTTGCATGGACATAAAGTTCAGAGAGGGGGGCAAGTGGGTAGGTGCATAAGCTTCACACACAGAAATTATTAGTTTTATTGTATACATGTGGCCAATGATTCCAGGAGGAAACTATTTGTGACAACTGACTACTTCCTGTTATGTCTACACATAGCTACTAGTATAACATATGTGTACATGACTTCTCCACCAACTTCTTGATGGAGAAGTTGCGAGAGTACTACTTGCACACACACCCTAAGATCAGTAGTGTTAGAATTGGCTACATTGTAACAGGAGGATGCAAAGACGGAAACTCTAAAATCGTTCCTCTGCAACATAGTTGACCACCACTATCAGCATATCAAACAGGAATATTAAACAAAGGTGTGGATCTACAGGATCAGTGAACAGATTTCAAATTAGCATTGAAGCAAACCAGGCCTTCATCACATCTGCCCTTGCTGCCGCCACACACAAGGCTCCATGTCTTTGGAGGCATTAGGCACAGCATACCCGTGATTCTCATGTTCTGCATTGGTCTGCCAAGCAAATGTACAGCTTAGAGATAGTCCATGTTCATGATAAATAGGTGCACAATGAAGGAATTGGGTCCTGTCAGTGATGCTGATCTTGAGCTCTCTTCCCATCATAGAACAATCTTGAGTTTTTCATGCCTGCATTAACCCAAAAAAGAGCATGGACTGTTTAGCTTATGTTCATCCTTACTTCACTTGGAGAATTCACAACCCATTTGCACTACATCAACTCTCCATATCAAACCAAGGCAATAATTTTCCTGTGGCTCTGTAGGGCTCTGCCTTGAGATGTACAAGAGAACAGGCTGTCCACAGCCCATTCCCTGTAAAGTAGGGGGTCTACAAGAAGAATCAGCAGCACTTGCTGATTGGTGGCAAGTGCTGATTCTGCCTCTCAATGAGCAGCAGGGGAGGCTGGATAGGCAATCCCTGCTTTCTCCCTTCACCATCAAAAGGTTGATTTGTTAAGTCATATAAGAAAGAATCTTGGACTGTGACCAGCATTTTTCACAATTGAAGTACACTGGTACAGATGACTTTTCTACCTGCAAGGACAGTTCAGTGGCTGCAGAGTTGCCTTCCAGGTTACTTGAAGAGTGTGTCAGTTGCAATCCCAATATGTCCTGAACTTTGGAGGGACAATGAGCCTGCACTGTGTTGGCAAATTGTTGATTTGGGGAGACTGGTGCAACTGGGCCTTGATCAAATGCTGATCTGGGCCCACCTTCATTTGCTATCTTGGATTGAATGGCTGCGAGATTTTCTCCCACTGCTTCTGCCCTCTGTTGCAATAGGATAAGTGCTAATGGTGAGGATCCTTTTTTGCATAAAGGATTTTTTTGCAAGGAGAGCTCTGATGTGACAGAGGCTTGGATGGATGCCACTTCTTTTTCCTGGTTGGCAACTGGGTACTCTAAGTTTGACCCTGTATTTGTCAAGCCCTGCAGACAATCCATGCACAAGACACTCAGAACAGACAGGTCACTCTCAGCATCAACTCAAACAACAGCCATGGAGGATTTATCCGTTCACATATGCTTTCTTTAGAGCATAAAAACTGCTGTATTCTCTCCCCCAAGGAGATTGGTGTTCAATGAGATAGAAGGCTTGCTTTGGAAGAGCCTCTGACATTGCATTCAGAGGGGCAGGATAGCATACTCACAATCTGTTTCGCAAGTTGGCTTACTCTCCCTGCAAGAGCAGCATATCCCCTGCTGAGTTTGTTAGGAGTCGAAAATCTTGTCGAACGTGAAATTTGCACATCTGAAGGTTGAATCTCCACCTCTGTGTTGCAAGATGCTCCAGTTATGTTCATACCCGCAAGCTGCTGCTCAATCCTCTTCACCTCCAATGCCAGACTCAAAACCTGGATCTTGGCTCTTGTTTGAGGATCATTCCTGTAGAATTACCTGGCACTCAGTAAGTATTCTTTGCAACCCATCTTCAAACACACTTCTATGCTGCTACTCTCAGCCTGGTGGTGCATATTCAGCCCTGCTAAAAACAGATTCTAGATGTGTTCAGATGGATAACTACCCATTTTGACTTTTGTGCCTTCGAACAGTAAGAGCTGGGAGGTTTCACCAGTCTCATGGTCACAACCACAAATTCCTTGCCTTACTGCCACACTGACCTGCTGACAGTTGACCCTGTGAATTTAGAAGATGGAGGACCTTGGAGTGTTTCTCCGATATCCAAAAGAACATGTTGGCTCTGCTTCTTGTCAAAATTTGTGTTCTTCTTCAGCATCCGAAATATGTCAAACTTACTGTTCTTCAAGCTTTCAGTATGAACAACCTGCAAAACCACCATTTGTGAGAACATTCATCTAGAATAAATCCTCCCATTTAGCCAGAGACACCCACTGTTTGTACTCATACCTGTCCCAAGCTGGAATTGTCCAAGGTTGTCTGGTCAGTCTTTGAAGTCAGAGAATCCGAGACAGAGAGTGACCTCAGAGGCTGTTTGTTTGAGCTCCATCTCCTTTTAGTGTGCAAATTACTATTCTTGATTGTCTTTGTATCCAGCTTGGAAAGGGTTGTGGAAGAAGGTTGTCCAGGTTGTTCTTTGATCTGTGCTGAGTGTGATAATGCCAAGTCTCCCTGGTCACCTTGCATTTGAGAGCCATCTGGTAAAGGTTGGATGAACTTGTAAGTGGTCTCTTGGTCCAGTGGCAACCAGCATGCAAGCTCTGAGGAGGGGAAATCATTCACAGCCTTGGATGCATTGGTTTGATCTGACAGAAGCATCAAATTTGTGTTATCTTCATGCAGAAGCAGGTCTTGAAGCTTGAGACTGTCTGACTTTGAAACTGTGCTTGCCTCCTCTTGTACAAGCTCTCCTAATCTCTTTCTGCTTTGAACTTCCAACCCACTCTGTGTCCAATTGTCAGTTCTCAAGTCACAAGTTTGTGCTGTGACCTCAAGACAGGTATCCATGGCTGCTTTCTCAGAAGTAGGGTCTTGACTGTCAACATGCACTTTCACCTAGGAATAACACAAACAACACAAGAACACATACTGATTAGAAGTGTATTATGATATTGGTAGCCAGCAACATAAGCAAGCTCACCTTCACAAAAGGTTTGATCTCTGCTACTGATGACAATGTGCATCCTCCTGTAAGAATAAAACCTAAATCCTCCAAATAGCTCACAAGAGTGATCATTTCCATACAACATTTGTTCATCACAGTGTAAATTCACTTTGGCCTTTGAAGGCCAAACAAATGGGAAGATATACAATGTGGGTCCGCCTACTTTCTCATGACTGTTGTGTGCAAATGATTCTTCGGCAGGCTTGGCCTTTCTTCCATTCTCATACTGCATCTGACATAACCCATCTTCCACCATAATCAGGTTCATGTCATTTTGTTGGATCTCTATCTCTGCATTCACCATGATGCTTTGAAGACCGCTCGGATGTTGTTCATCCAGTTCCTTCTCCCTCAATGGCTTCCCAAGATTGGAACTGCCAACCACTCACCCAATTCAATGGGTCACCTGCTCCTGTATGCACACATCTCCTAACCCTACAAAGAGAAAACTTACATGTGCAAAAAAGGCAATTGTGCAGCTTGAATTGCAACTGTAACTTACTTGGTGATCATCACATCTGCCTTCCATGATTCCACTGGCTCTTGCAGTTCAACATCATTGCTGTTGTTGTCATTGCTGTCACATTCCTCTTGTGTCATGACCTGACCCAAGAGCTGAATCTCCTCCTTCTTGGGGGACTGAACCACCACCTTGGAAGAATTTTCCTCCTCCTGCTGCTTCTGAATGGTGTTCTCAATTTCAATTTGCAATGCCTCCATCTCTGATTTCATTTTGCTGGACTCCAACTCCATGGCCAACAACTGTGAGCGAAAAGCTGCAATTCTCTCATCTTTTGCACGCATCTGTCTCTCAAAGGCTTCTATCTCACGCCAATGCTTGTCCTCCAGCTGTGCTGCATGTCTGCTCTTCACCAGCTCAACCCATTCATTGAATGCACGCGTGGGTTGAAGCTGAAGCTCCTCCTCCTCTGCAGCGCTGCAAGAACAATCTCTCTTATGTGAATGTCCAAGAACCTCATCATCCAATTCGCTTCTGCTGCCAAGACTGCGATGGTGAAACCTGTTTGCGGTCCTCTTGTGAGGAGTCGTCATCATCCTCGGACGACGACGACCTCCCTCCTCCTCCTCTGCTGCTGCTACGCTCTTCCACCGATGCATCAGACTCTCAGCGTGTTTTCTCTTGACTTCGGAAAGCGCAAGCTCTTTGGCAAGAAGGTCTTTCTCCTCTTTCTCTCTGCTGGCTCGCCTGAGCATCGCTGATATCACCTCCTCCTTATCCTCCACTTCTTTCCGCACGACTGCAATGTGGGTGAGCTCTGTTCTCGCATTCTGAATCTCCTCCAGAGCCTTGATGAGCTCGCGCTCGGTTTCTTGTTGCTTGGTCTTGAGATCCTGGAGAACGACTCTTTGCCGCATTGCATCTGCGAGCTCAGAAGAGAGTTTCTCGCTCAACTCCGCTGCAATTGACTCAGCGATGGCAAGCTTTGCCGCAAGAGCGTTGCGCTCATGTTCTTCGGATTGCGCTTCCTCCATAGCCGTCATCATGAAAAACTCCTTCTCGCTAAGACTTTCTTGCAATGCACTCACATGCCGTTCTTTGGCTTCGCATTCTTCGCAATGGGTGTTTCTCCCGCGAGGACTCATGTTACAAAGCTCTCCTACTTCTTTTCTCAGCAAATCTCTTCGCAGCAAATCTATCTCATGTCGGAGCTTCTTCCTCTCGCTCTTCCAGTTCTGTTCGTGACTTGCATATATGAGCGCAACTTTCTCATTTGCTTTGGCATCTTCGCCTCTTCTCATTCTCAGTTCTCCCACTTCTGCCTCCGCTTCTGCCAGTTTCAGTGAGAGCTTGGCCTTCTCCATCTCCCAAGTTTTCCTTTCTTCAAGGAAAGCTGCAGTGGCTTCATTTTTGTTTTCCTTCACTCTCTTGTCTGAGTCTAACGCACTTTGCGCTAGACAATGCAAGCGATCCATCGCTCCTTCTAGGACCACCTGCAAAGCCATTCTCTGGAACTTGCGGCTACTAAACCCATTCGCTGATTTCGCTTTGTTGGTGCTGCTGTTGAGACCTCGGATCATTGCTCCCAGTGCTGCAAACGCCAATGCAACACCGAAATACTCACACAAGAGCGGCGATGGCTCTTCTTCCTTGAAGGGGAAGTACTTGCTCATGAGCTCTCTTCGCCCTCTTGTCATCATCTCCACCCGCGAGTTTGAAGAATCGTAGAGCTCCAGGCAGCTGCTGCTGCTTGTGGACGTATTATCATCATCGTCTTCGTCACTATTGCAACATTTCTCCTCCATAGCTACTACGTTTGCTGCAGCGAGAATCATACTCCCAGCTGCAGCACGCATGAAGAAAAAGCTTGAACAGCAACACTGCCCGAAAGTTCAATCCGAATTCTCACAACCACTGCTGCATGCTAGCTCCAGTTTCTCAATCTTGCTAGTAATGTTAAAAACCAGTTCAAAACCCCATTGCAACTCGGCACTGTTGCAACAGCAACAAAAACACAGATGATCAAGAAACAAAGAGACACATCACAAACAGTAGTGCTACTACAATATGTTCACTTCTGATTTATTTTCTGGTGTACAGAAAAGAAGAAATGCTGCGATGCCCATTGCTAGTAATATATTCACATACAGATTGAAGCAATCAGATGTTGTATGAATCAACAACATCAGGCCTGCAAAGAGTTTTCTCTCAGAGATTGGAGGAAGTGCAGCCAAAGGGACGGAAAAAAAAAATACCTTGTTTCATCACTCAGACAATGATATAGGTATGGCAAAAGAGAGAAAATGGGTCGTCCGTTTTTCTCTCGTCAGTTGCAGTAATGCAAACACAAGAAACCACAACCCAGAAACAAATGCGCAGCACTGCAACTGCCGAGAACAATCGCGTGCAACAACCGTGCAGGCAGCAGCAGAAGCAGCAGAAAAGCGCGAGAGCTGCGAGAGAGAGCGAGAAGAGAGAGAGATGAGGCTCTGTCTTTTACTGACACCCACCACATCTTTCCATATCCACGGTCCTTGTGTTTCTCTTTTGTGGATCTGACGGATGAGAACACACGAGATAGGACATGGCCGGGAAAGATGGCGCTTTCGGCAGTTTATCAATGACGGCTGCGATCTACCAAGAGACCCACGACGGTCACGATTGATTCTTTCTTTTGTTATTTGAATCCGTCAACCCGCTTTGGCATTTTGTTGTTTGTTACCAAGTGGGCAACGGATGGTCCAGATTTTATAGGCGTCAAATGCGTATCTGACGGCCCAAAACCAACTGTCAGTGTGGTCATTTCAGCCAACCTTGGTAGGTACATGTGTGGAAAGAAATGTGTAGGGTAAGGCCCGAGGCCGCCGGCCTTACGAGAATAAGGGCCCATAAGGGCCCACATTGGGCCCTTATTCCCTGAAATGCTCCCTGCCTCGAGCGTTACCCTTTGCAAAAATCCACCACTTTTGTTTCCACTTTTTTTTTTGTCCTCGTGGTACCCGATGGGTATCTGGTGGGTACCTTCCGGGTATCATGAGAAAACAAAGTAATGGGACTAGTAGTGCATTCAAGCTGGTTATCAGTGAGATTCAAAAGTGACATCTTAACTAGTGTTGGGCAGTTCTCACTTTTTTCCTGAAAATTGTTGGTTCCAGTTCTTTGAGAGGGTCGAGAGAATCGCCCTTGTTCTTTTATAAATTTCAGATTTTTATTTTTTAATAATCACCCAAGTTTTCAGAAATTTCAAAAAAATGAAACTTGGTGGTTCTCAGGGTAGTCAGCTCTCACAAGTTTTTGAACCGCTGGTGTCTTCAGAGGCCGTTCTCGCAAAATGATTATCACAATTGTTATTTCAAAAAAAAAAAAAAAAAACTTAAAAATTGATAATTTTAATAAGTAAAATCCATAAAAGAAGTATGGTTTTCAATGTCTCACATTTATCATTCACAATTTTCAATCTCTTCTCTAAATCACATTCTTCTTCAAATTCCTCCAGTTCTTCCTCAAAGTTCTTTTCCCTCTCTATCAACTCTACCAAGTTACATGCCTCCTTACAACTTACTCTAAGATCATTCAACCAAATTTTGCTAATAAAAAAATATTTTTTTAGGTCTTTTTATTGCAAAGGAAATCTTCTAAGGTTTGTTTAAATTTCAACAAGAGAAAAGCATACTTCACCTCTATTTAAGAACTTACAATGCCAAGTATTTGCTTTGCTAGAAGCCTTACAATTGGAAACCTAGATTGATGTTTTTCCCACCATAACAAAGGGCTCTTAATGTCCTTCACATCTACATGAAACCTTCTAAAAGTTTAACAACACTCTAGTCACCAACTTAGTTCGTTGTTGTTGGTGGTCATTTGAAAAATGTCTAATCTACAATCATCGTTGTGATTTGCAACACCATCAAATTCACTTTCTCCCACATGATGTAAGTAATGATAACACTTCAAAAGCATAAGATTTCATGCTTTCTTACATAATAGACACTCCCTACTCAACCCAACATAAGAGGACACAAGACGAAGACCATTAAACCTTGGGTCTAACATCAAGGAAAATGTGTTATGAGTTTTTTTTTTTTTTATAGCTTTTTAAGAATGTAAGAAAAGAGTCAAGAATCCTATCCTCTTTTCTAATATTAGAGGCCAACAAAGACAATTCAAGGATAACTTTTCCATCATCATCCATTAGAGGGTCAAAGGCTAATTTTATTCTTGTTTCATCTTTCATCCTTAAACTCAAGATTATAGAGCAATTTAGGGCATTAGACAACAACCAATGACCACCTAACTGATTCAAAACACAAGCAATCATAACAAGTCTTAAACATTCAACAACAGTCTAACAAACATGCCAAGTCAAATGAAGTGGGACACAGCCAAAAACCCAAAAAAATAATAATAATAATTTGTTGTAACACATTACAATGGCTTCATGGAATAGCAAGGCCTCTTGAAATAAAATGATTTTACTTGCAAACTTGTAGGAAATAAATAATATGTTAATAATTGCAAAAGCAAAAAACTAATTTTATCTTTACTAGTGTATTTAAATTTTTGGGGTGAATTTTAGCATCCATACATGCCCTATTCCACTCTTGTCTACCCTTATTAGACTTTTTCAGCCAAGTAATGCATTTTTAAACTTTAGATTGTGCATTCGTAATTGACACGAATCTCATGTCTTTTGCAATTTTTTTCCTTGGCAATCCCATATTGGCATGCCTTGGAAAAAGCATGTCCAAAGCAACCTCTGTTGAAACTTTCCTCCCACCTTAAAATATCACAACTCACAATAAACTTTAGTGCTAAAGTCATTGCATTCAAATTAGCCCCCTCATCTTTAACAAATTTAATGATTTTATTTGTAAGGCCAAAGGAATCCAAAAGATTACTCAAGTTTACAGCCAAAGCTTGGCCTATGGTTTCAGTAGCTTCAGATAACCCAATAGTCACTTGCTTGGGTTGCAAATTTGCATCTAGAAAGTTAACAACCAATGCAAAAATACCATGGGATCCTTTAAACATCCATAAGTCAAAACTGGCAGTGGCTAATAGACACTTTGCTAATTCAATTAAGACATACAACTCTTTTGTCTTCTCCACCAAATTAGGCAAAGCCTCTTGGTAAAATAATTTTTTGGATGGGATGACAATTTGAAGACACAAATGTAAGATAAATCATTTGAATTAAGAACTTTCCACAAAATGCATAGGAAGATGATTTTTAACAACTGACAAACCAAGGTCTTACAAAAATTGTTTTTGCTGCACATTATTTTTCTTAAAAGAATTTTTAGTAGAAAAAAACTCAAAGATTTCATTAGCAAACACATTGGGTCTTTTCTTTGTTGGTTGCCTCTCCAAACCTACTTCACATGATTATTTACTTCTTCCTCAAATTTCTTTGCAAGCAATGTATGTTTTTGCATCCACATGTTTTTTTAAGGTAATTATTCCACTAGTTTAAAAATATGATAGAACTCATTTTCGAAGTTTGGTTCTTGCACTAAAAGGGACATACTCACTATGAAAAATCATGCAACACATCATTTGAGGTACCTTGCCATCTACTTGTGTATTATCATTGATAGCATAAAAGGCCCAACATAGTGCATTTCTACCATGAGGTTTCCAAAACAATCTCTAACCCATGTGCAAAACTTGAAGTCTTTGATTCACACTCTCTTTATCAGTTTATGGAAATGTTTTCACTTGGGTTTACAAGCTTTCATTTCCTTGTGATGTTTTAGGAAGAGGTTCCTCTTCCATAGAAATGTCATTCTATAATATTTCACAAAATTTTGTTCGATTATCATATTTCATTATGGTTTGATTGGGCAATTACAATAGAAAATAATTAACTAAAAGAAAACTACCATTTATGAGACCTAAAAAATAGGTAAGGAAGAGGAATTAAATTTTAAGGTTTTTAAATCGTTTACAAGAATTTACAAATTAGAAAGCTCATTTTTAAACATAGTTGAAATGAAAAATCTATAAAAAATAGTCTTTCCAGAAAAGTAATGTTCCTGCACCATCAAACCACAAAAATCATTTTTTTAGGTTTTAAAGTTAGATTCTAATGGACAATACCAAAACAACCTGACCTTAACCTTAAAAATTATGAAAAGACACCCAAATTGTTTTTTACAAAATACATATTATAATTTTTTTGATCAAAATATATAAGAAATTTGAAGAAAGTACAAGTTGATTTCAAGTTTAATTCAAAAAGAATTGGGAAGTTTGACCTCCACCTTGAATCTGCTTTGAAATCCTACAGCCACAAATAAAAGGAAGGGGGAAGTACTAGTCTACAAAAATAATGCATCCAATGCAAACCAAAGTCCAAGGAAAAGCCAAAAGCAAAAGACAAAAATGAGAAGCAAAAGCTAGAGCGAGAGCGAAAGCAAAAAGGTACCTTGAACTAAAACAAAAGCCAACGAGATGCAAGATCCAATGAGATGTGAGAACAAAGTGAAAGACAAAAGCAAAACAAAAGGGAGAAATGAGAGATAGAAGCAAGAAGATAGAGAAAAGCAAAAGATATAAGCATGAAAAACATAAACAAAATATAGACATGAAAAGTGAGAATTAGACACAAGAAGCGAAAAATAGGCATTAGAAGCAAGAGATAGCAGCATGAAGTGAGAGACAAAAGCGAGAAGTGAGAGAGATAAAAGTAAGAATCAAGAGACAGAAGCAAAAAATGGATGCGAAAAATGAGAAATAGATTCAAAAAACGAAAATAAGAAGCGAAAGATAAAAACAAGAAACAAAAATGAGAAGCAAAAAACAAGAGACAAAAGTAAGAAGCGAGAGACAAAAACATGAAGCAAACGGTAGAAATGAAAAATGAAAAACAAAAGTGAAAACCAAAAACAATAGCCAGAAGTGAAAAACAAGAAATATAAGTAAGAGCCCAAAGTGAAAGCCAAAAGCAAAAAGCGAAAAATGAAAGCAAGAGACAAAAATGAAATCCAAAAATGAGAAGTAAGAAATAGAAGCAAAAGTCAAAAGCGAAAAGTAATAAATAGAAACAAAAAATAGAAGTGAAAAGTGAAAGCCAAACAAAAACCAAAAGTGAGAAACAAAACAAAGAACCAAAAATGAGAAGTGAAAAATAGAAATAAGAAACAAAAAACTAAAGCAAGAGCCAAAAATGAAAAGCAAAAAACAGAAGCGATAACCAAAAGCGAGAAACAAAAAACAAAAGTGAAAGCCAAAAACGATAAGCAAGAGCTAAGCAAAAGCCATAAACGACAAGTGAAAAACAAAAGCAAAATGGTTAACCTTAAACCCGAAACGATTAGCCCTAAAACCTAAAACTAAAATGACTATCCCTAAACCCTATACCTATAATTATAACCTATAACCCTAAAGTTGAAAATTGAAAAAGGTATTGGGAAATACCTTTCCCAAATTTAAATTATTTTATTTTTGAAAACCTTAAAGGTTCTCATGGAAGATGGTTCTCATTGTAATGAAATTCATCAATCAAGTTTTCAATTTGATTTTTACCTAATCTGAAAACCAATTGTTTTCAACTTGAAAACCAACCTGAAAACCTTGTCAATTTTCAAGCTACCCCTAAGAATTTCCCAACATTGATCTTAACCCTCTTGTGAATGGATGAAAAGCCCTCTAACCTACTTGTAAATGGATGAAAACATCAAAATAAGGGCCTATGTGAATAAGATGGGCCCTCTAATATTGGTGTAAGGCCCCTAGATCCTTTGTAGGTACCATAACCAAGGAAATGTTAAATAAAAACAATCAAAAAAATTATAGGAAAACCGAACTCTGGTTTTGGTTCCAATATTTGAGTAATAACTAAGACTAAATTGCAAACATCAATAGGTATGTACTTAATATGCACTTCCAATTAAGTATTGCTTTTAGTTCAAAAATTTAGTCCTACAATTCTTATGGTGCATTCACACTTAATGTTGAGTCAATGATAAATGAAAATCTAGGTGGCAACTAATGTTAAATGATTGATAGCTTAAGCAAATGTTAGTTTAACATAAAATGTTCATGGTAAGTAGGTGTAAGTCCTAAATGACTAGCATAGTGTTAGGGCATTCAACATTAAGAATCCCTAACGTCAAGTGCAAATGCACCTTTAATAGGTTCAAATGGAACATCTCCTTAAATGAAACAACTTGAGTTAATCATCCAACTTTGGACATAACCATGGTATTATAAGCAGTTCAATTTTTAAACCATAATTTAGAACCACCTTATTCGAACAACCTATTAGGCATTAATGATTAATTCAAAATCAATTGCCTAATCAAATGTTATGTCTAAATTGCAGCATTAGGGGGGGGAGGGCCATTTTCTTTCTTTTTCCTTATGTTGGTATGGGGTGGGGGGAAGTGGAGACAATAAGGTGATATTTGTGAAAATAAATTTGAGGAAATTTCATAAACAAACATAACCTATTACACCCAATTACATAAACCAAACATCACCAACTTGGGAAGTTGAACATGAAAGGTCAACTATGCATGATGTTCCCTTGTTCTCACACAAATTAAACTAACATGCAATCTATGTAGAAGATCTATATGTTATGTAATTTCACAAAGCATGCATGAAAATAGACCATAATATCATAATTAGTTGAATAGTGCCAATTCATTTTCCTCTTACATATCACACATCACCTTCTTCTCTCGATGTTCCTATTCATTACATGGAATAATATAACCTCACACATCACCTTCTTTTTCTCTATGTTCCTATCCATTACACAAAATAATATAACCTTTTGAGATTGGATACAACAACATGTACTATTGTTATTGCCTTTGAAATAAAACATGCACCCTTTTTTATAAGAGATTTAACCAAAGCCACATTGAATTTCAAGTGGGTTCAAATATGCTAATAGGAGCTAGGGTCACCTCCTTAGATTTTTTTATTATTATTTTTTGAAGGTTGAAAAAAATCAAATCAAATGTGACCCAAAAAAAAGTTATATTATGATGTAAATAAATGTTTTAAAAACTTGACCAAAATATGTCATGTTTACAAAATCTTTTGAAAATTGAGAATCTTTATTATGTTTAATGAATGTTTTTGAATGTTGTATCATTATGACATTCATTCCAAACGATAGCACACATTTTCATAATAAATTAAAAACATTGTCATGAATGATTTTGAATGACTTGCAACATTAATACAATTTTTGACATTAAAATATGAAAAATTAAACATTGGTTACAATTGGTTTTGTTCTTATTATAATGATTACACCCAATGTGATCCTTTTTTGCAAATTTGGCAAAACAAATCATATGCACCTTATACATAATGTAAAAGTTTGCAATGGTGGTACCATTGACATGAAACATAATACAATGCCACCAAGTTTGACCCCATCTTTACAAAGTATAATAACCACAAAGTTGATATTGGTCATTGGGTGGTTGCAAGGTAAGGTGACTCAAATTTGATAAATACAAGAGTTCAAATAGTTCAAATTTTAAGATTAAAATGAAAAAAAAAACCTTTAAAAATCAATGTTAAATGAAGATTATGTGGTGATTAATGAATCTAAAAGATCCATATGAATAAAAACCTAATTAAAATAAATAAATTGACACACATGTTAAAAGAAAAAATATTGAAATTCATTCAAAAATAATTTTAAGTTATGAACTTTTGAAAATATGCCATATTCCAAATCATTAAAAAATCATAATTTTTCTAGATAATTCTTTTCTTTTTAAAAAAATACATTTATGTTCCTTTTGCTATAATATATCATATATTGAATCCCAAAAGATGTCCCAAAGACACTAGCAAAGCCAAAAAACAACATACACAAAAATGCATGCATATAAAAGCATAGATTGAAAATTAGTCCATATTTTTCAACTTCAAAAGTTCATTATTATAAATTTGGTGTATATGTGTTTGTGAATGTGTGTCTGTGTGGGTGCATGTGTTTTCTTATTCAAATTGATGATCTAAATCTAGCCACAAATTTATCATATTATTACTTTTATGGTGTGTTAATAGCGTGTAAACACATTATGTTTTACAAAAAATTATATTGTGACACAAAAAATGAGCCAATTTACCTTGCAACCACCCCATCAACTTTACACATGTGCTCTTAGTAATGCATTAGCATTGGGCTAATAGGGATTTCGAACAAACTAATAAATGTCACTAATGGTAAATGTGGTACTTGTAAAATCCATTGGATTACATGCAATATATATATAAATTTTAAGATGGTAATTGTATCAAGTTTATCAAAAACATACATGTGATACCAAAATTGTGCTCTTGATCCTCTTTTTGGATCAACAATCAAAACATTAAGCCAACCATTATAATTATCCTACAAGTCTTTTCACATTCGCCTCAACCTTCAAAAGATCCCAAACTTAATGTAAACCTAAAAAAATATATTATCACATATGATAATGTGATTTTTGTTTTTGTACCCATCCATCAACTTGTACACAATTGTGCCTTGTTGCATGTTTAATATTCTCATGACCTGTAGCACAATACATTTTCATTTTATGCACAATTTTGGACTTAACATTAACCAAACATCAAATCTTCACTCCAACCTAATGAGGTTTAATTTTCATGTATTGTTGGATCAATGAACATTTCCCAATATGCTTGACCATCATTTCATCCACATACAAATTTTGTTTTGCATTCCATAATTGTCCACACAACTCATTGCATGCTTAAACTAACCCTTCCCTTTGTGCCTCCTCCCTTCAACTCTTGGGTGGCATAAACGTTGGTTATGACACAAAATTTTCTCAAGATATTAATGTGCCAAAACCAAAAAAAAATCAAATGAAGTCTCACATTGGGGTAAAAAGGTGTTTAACCTTTGTTATTTGCCTTTCCATACAATCAATGGAATTTGAATGTTGGGAAAATTCCACTTGTTGTCTATAAACAATTCCTTGTACAAAAAATCCTCCATGACCCAGACATTAGGAAATTCAAGTCTCAATTTTTGGGTAGGACATTGAAAACTAAAAGCCCACTTACTAATGTTAAAAGATAGCCACATGTTTTCTAGCCTAACATCGGATTTAGAAATTTTGGAAAAAGTATTAAAGACATAATCAAAATCCTCAACAAACCTATAGGATAAATCATGAGATGGAAACATGAATCTACCACCCCAAACATGTCATCCTCATTTACATATCTAATCACAATTTCTCCACAATTGATAGACCCTTGCAAACCAATAAGAAAATTAAAAACATGTCCACACCTTTCTGTGGATCATAATTTTTTTGAAACCATTTATTCCCCAAAACTTGATTAGGTCCAAGCAACTTTAGATGAATCACAAATCATAATGTTTACAATTTAGTATGAAGTATAGTCACACACTTAATAAAAAATTGGAACACAAAATTTTCTTCATTTATCACTATGCAATGTTTGTGGTTTATGCAAAGTGGCACACTATGTTCCAAAATTCGTCAAACCCTGCTTGTTTAGTAGGGTGTAGGTTTTTAATTTCACATGCCTTCAAAGCATCACATTGTCCAACTTGGTTTTTAGTGCAATATAATCATCAATGGAAATCAATTTTATTCAATAATTATTTACAAGAAGGTTTATGAATGAATTGTTGTTGACATCCTCTTGTTGAAAAAGGATTGGGATGATTTGAATCCCTAGTGGTAAAATCCCAAAAGAAATTCCTAGAAACACCACATCACCAAATGCTTTTTTTATGGCAAATTTGTGGATTGTGGGAAAAATTATGGAAATAATAGGAAGTAATTTAATGCAAATTTGGAAAAAAAAATTATCTTTTTTTTTGGGTGAAATTTCAATAAACTTTGAAACCATGCAATTGAAAAAAAAGGCCAAGTTCCCCTAGCAAGACACTAGGCCCTTTGGGAATGGTTTTTCAATTCATTCATTTTATTACCATGTGAATTTTGAATTAACACAATACTACACAAAATTGTAAACTTTCAAAAATTTCAAGAATTTGACAAATTTCAATTTTTTGAAGAACTTTATCACTTATTACCATTTTTTCATTGATGGTGAAAATTCTAAAGTAGATAGAAATAAGGCTTAAAATTGAAGGCACCCATACCTTTTAGTCAAAAAACCTCATATTGGAAATGTTTGTCCCATGAAGGCTTGGTGGAAAACAATATGGCTAGTGGGCAAGTGAATGTCTATTACAATTTTAATTTTAATTCTACATTGCTACGCACTACAAGTGATGATCAATTATTTTAATTTTTTCTTATGTTTTCATATATTTATGTCAATGTTAAATTTAATTTAAATTAATATATATTTCATGGACATTCAAATATGGCTAGTGGGCAAGTGAATGTCTATTACAAATTTAACTTTTGACAATGAAAATACAAATGTTTGGCATGGCTTGTGAGTGTTACATGACTCATAGGTTTGGCACGTATCACACATTTTTCACACAAAATAGGTATCTACATTATCTTACACACACATAGATGTAATAAGATTAAAGTCCAATAACAATATCACAAAGGTCTTTACATCTTGATTTTGAGTTTCAAAAACAAATGAATAATTAAATCCATGAAGACAATAAGTCAACAAGCTCCAAAATTTGAACTTGAACCAAACAATACCAATTGAATGTCATAATTAGTCTTTAAAACATGTCCATCATAGTCAAATAAATTAACAATCTATGTAATATTAAAAAGATTCAACAAAAGTGCAATTTTTAATAACATCTTCATGTCAAACATCAAATTTTGTTTTGTAATAATCAATGATACATGATAAAATGTTGACTTGAATGATGTAGTTACATATCATGTCTCTTATAAGTTTGGAAGAAGTTTTCTTTGTCTAGCCTCCTTCACATTAGTGTTTTTTTTCAATTTTGTATTAAAATAATAGTGGCAAACCTCCCCAAATAGATTTCACCTTAATTAATGACATTTTTTCATATGACAATCAAAATATAGTTAGTAAACAAACTTGTGGTGATACTTTCACCCCAAAAGAATTAATGGATGAAATTTGGTGACATCATTTTGAAAAAAAAAACAATTTTCACCAAAACTTTGAATCAAAGTTGCACTTTAGCAAATTTTTACCAAAAAAATGATTGCTTCACGTCCTTCCATATGAGAATATCAATTCCTAATCCAAGAATGGAACATAAGGTCCAACAAGATAAACTTGCATCAAACAATCTAAGGTTTCCATATTTTTAATGGTGCTTTTGAAGAAAATTTGCTAGTTAAAACCACATTTGCAATAAAAGGTACTAATAAGGATAAAAAATATAGATTGCAACAAACACATGTGAGATGAGAATCCCCCCAAATTTTTGTGCCACTTAGGATTGTTACAAAACATTTTCCAAGCTCCTTTGATGGAAAATTGACACAATTTGACCTCCATGTGTCAACAAACTAATGAAAATTATTTAAACAAATTTTGCCATCAAACATGCATGTTCCATTGTCATCCCTTGTTCCCACATCAAATTTGAAATGTTTTAGATATTGGAAAACAAAGTGTTTGTCTAGGTTTCATAATCAAAAAATTCATCATGATAATGATGAAGATTGAATGTTGTTACTATACATTGTAAATTGAAAAGTTTGGGAACCTTTCATCCAAAAACTCTATTAACTTGCCAATGTACTTGTGAGTTATTTCTTAGTATTGAATAATATGTAAGGTTTCACATCTTGATTACTTGTCACATATAATTTAGCATAAGTAAGATGGTCCAAACATTTTCCAAACCATTAGTCTTATCTTTGAACAAAAGCATAATATATTTAACACTTTGAACCTATTGCTCAAAAAACAATTCAAGTGTGTAGTTCCTAGTAAAATAATTATCTCACAAAAGCTTTCATGTCAAGGTGTTCTAATAACTATTAAACTTTTTTTGAAAGGTTGTTGGATCAATATAATATTCTCTTGGCAGTACACATTGAATTTATTTCAATTAGTTAGAACATTACAAGCATGTGCAAATAAAATTGACATTCCACCTTACAAGCATATCTACATGCCACCTTGATTACTTATCATTAGTTTCTTTCTCCACATTTCAAAAATTGCCAACATCAATTTGACAAGGTGTTTTATGACCTATCCCCATATCAACCATCTGGCACTATGCAATTGAAATTTACTTCTAGAACATGTATCCCCATCACATCCAATATCATAATGCATTTTTCAAGTTCACATTCAAGTGTCAAATAAGTAGTTTACTCTTCAAATTCCATTTAGAGCTAGTACAAAATATATATATATATATATAAACGAATAATTTTTTGGCAAATTATGTGGATTTTGAACCTCTATTAAGATGAAACCTTTTACAATAAACTCTACTACTTCTTTTTGCAAAACTGGGGAGATATTATGTTTTGTCAAATTATACAATAGAAAGATATCAATTTTTGTATTTTTCCTTCCCTTGATGTTGTTGTGTATGCTCCTTGTTGTTCTTCCTTTAGTTTGTCTATCAATGTTAGATTAGTTCAAACTCAAAGACACATACTACATGTTTTCACCTTTGTCTTGACAATGAACTAACACTTTCCACTTGAAAACAAGTGTTTCCTATTTTTATTTTTTATTTATGACTTCAAGAACTCTTTTCTCAAGCTCTACCCATAAATAGCTTTGTTTTGTGATTCCCATTTAAATGCTATCTTTTTCAATTATGCCCACATCCACCTCATGCAAGTCATCACATTTATAATCCCCAAACCTTAATCATGAAAAAGGTAAATAAAGCAAAACAGTGTGATAGAGAACTTACTCACCATAAAAACTAATCCAATTTTTTGAATTTTGACATAGGGGTAATAATTACATCATTTTAGATACGCAATTTTTAAAATTTTTGAAAATTTGAAAATAATTTAATTATCACCAAATTTAAAAAGGTTAATATAATAGTCCATACATTTATTTCATGTGCAAAGAAAATGCACTAGCACTTCTAAATCCTTTTTAACCAACTTGTCCACAAATTTGAATTGATGGAAGTCCTTTGACACATATGCAACCAACAATGCTTCTTTGTGTGAAATATAGTGAATTAAAACCAAGTGCAAATTATAGGTTTTCAAGTGTGTCACCAAACCTATATGCATGCTTATAATTGACAATGCCCCATTTGTTATAATACCTACCATTTTATCCTTGTCAAATCTTCTTGAATCAATAAAGGAAAGAAGAACATTGTAAACATTAGCAAATGTTCCATTTGCAATACTAAGTAATTTCAAAAACATAGTCTTTAATGGTCCTACACCCTTTATACAAGTGACATAAGTACCATACACAACATGTATTCTTATCTACCATCATGTGAATGAAAAAAAAAGACTCATACATTTCTTTCACTTGATCCTTTTCAATGACCCATAGAATTGCAAATAAAAACTCTTTCCCTAAAATCATGTTTGTATATGAAACATATTCATTTTCAAGCATGCAATTGCAAATGTTGGGGTAGTTTCCATAAAGACATGTAACTAGAGATAAACAAAAAAGACCATACAATGCAAACTTCAAATTCATGAGGACATGATTAACATATGGTTAACATGATCAATAAACTTTATTCCTTCTCTACTATTAGCCACTTAACACACATAAATTTGTGTAGATTGGAATCATTGTGAAATTAGCAAGTCACTACACACATCTCCCTTGCCTCAAGGTCCATCCATAGAGCACTTCACACAATACTTACACTAGAGGGTTTTAACCCCATCGATAATGCACACATACAATCAAATAAATCACCATTGCCATCCATCCTTTTAAACTTTCAATGCTCTATTTAGGCCTTTTAACCTTTTCATGCTCTACAATAGGAACTTGTCAATTTTCTCTTAAGTACAAAACTTCCAAAAATCTAGCAATTGATTCCTCTATAGACAAACCTTGCAACTTAAGCCTACAAATAAAGTTTCTTCCCATTGATTAAAAGATGGATTGAAAAGTCATATGTGTTAGTTTCTTAGTCCCTTTATCAATCTCAAGTTGTGATTCACATCCTCCCATCAATAAGAACTAAATATAGGTGTAAATGAACCAAACTTAATTGGAAATGAAAAAATGCACACTTATCAAAGTAAGAAAATGTATTAAAGTCACTACAAGCAAGTAGGATGTCTTGATAGTTTGAAATCTTTGACTTTGATTATTTCACACCTCATCATTTGGTTCAAAATCCCTAATATACTTTCATTGGGAGTGTGAACTAATTGCCAATTAAACAAACAAGTTTGGTGTTCCATGAAATAAAAATTCAAGAAATGATAATTCTACACCCCAATCTCATTCATGTATAAATAATAGACTATAAACAACATATATACTTTGTCAAAAACATAGATACAAATCTATAAAAAATGCACATGATGAACCTATTATGAAAAATTTAACTTCACATCAAATACACTTGAAACCCTAACATCATTAACTACATAATCACAAAAAGATCATAAAACTTATTTAAGAGAATGTCCATACATGTTGATTTGAGTGAAGGCCTTGAAGAGAATCAAAGTGTAATGAAAGAGTTTATAGAAGAATAACTAGCCTTGAAAAAGAATAAATATCAAAATAATCATCTAATAGATTTATTACATTAAATGTGTTTATCTTCTCCCCATCCATGCACAAATGGTCCTTCACTCGTAGGACACATTAATGCAACATGCAAGTGGCATTGTGCACACAAAACTAAGAGAAGTGTTGAGTCACATGTCCTTAGCAGACATAAAATCATGGTTGCAAGTGAAAACAAAGGCATGGTTGGTCCCATCCTTGGGAACTTGGTTCAACATACATAATTCATCATTTTTTAATCTCTTACTCATGATTTTGTCATATGCACAATTACTTCAAACCATTTGCCACCAATAGTCAATAACACAAGTTCATTATTGGTTGTAATGGAACCACAAAGAAAGCTTAAATTTTGAACTATTGATTTTGAATGACAAGTGTTACAATGAACACCACCTATTGGAAAAATGATGACATCTACTACATGACAATTTTCACATTTAAGAAAAAAATGGAAGGCTAGCTATGGACAACACCCGAGTCATTTGGAAAAAAATAAAATATGTTAAAACAAAAAGGTAAATGAAGATGAACATAAACATAGGGAAAATTTGCAAAAAAAAAAAGATCAATCAAGAAAGAAATAAAACCATACATACACATACACATAATGTGTAAACAAAAAGAATGAAATGCATAAGAAGTGCATAATAAAAGATGTCGTAAAAATCTAATAATTTAAAGAATTAATACCTAAAGAACAAGATAAAGAACAAGATAAAAATTTAATAACAACAAAAGAAATATCAAAAAGAAAAGGTCATTCAAGCATGAAAAAAAATTTATACCCCCTTCTTTCAAACCATATATCTCTTTCACTTCTTAGTTTTGAGTTATTTAAAAAGCTATGGGTGTGAAATTTGCAATTGTAAAAATGATCTTTGAAATGCCAAGACATTAAACTGATGTATATTTATCTTAAGCTTTAAAATAAGAATTTGTTTTTGTGCTTAAACTTCACACTTTCACCCCCTTCATTTTCATAAATCATATCTTGCTCAATTTTGAGCTAATTCTAATGGATTTTGTGACATTAGATGCACCAAGAAAGGGGTTGCAAAATCCCTTCAATGCTCAAAGGCCATTGACCAATGTGGAAAAAGTTATAAAATTTTATTTACAAAGGTTTTTCACATACTTGTCTACCTTACCATATTAAAATTACAATATGTTCTCTTTGAACAAACACGTTCCAAACATTTTATCCCATATTTTTTTATTCGAAAAGGAATTCCATTGAATCATATAAAGACAATTTTTTCACTCTTAGTAACAAAATTATATTTTATGTCTAATATGCAATGGAACATGGATTTTTGTTCTTTAAACAATTTTAGTAAATAAAAGTCATCTTAATGTAGTTTTATTTTCTATAGGCCATCATAGTAAAGAAAATTATGTGGTCACTTGGTTTCCCCCTCTTTAAGGAAAGATCTAATGGTTTTTTTTTTTATAATTAATTATTTTTATTATTTTTTGCATTTGACTCAAGTGGCCCCTTGATTTTCTTCTTTTAAAAAATAAGAATTTCCTTACTGCATAGGTGGAAAAACCCCCCCAAAAAAAACCACATGGTGGCCATTAGGTGGTTCTTCGTAGTTTAAGGTCAAAAACATTTGGTGGCCACTAGGTTTTGTTTTTATGTTTAGAAACTTGAAACCACCTGGTGAGCATTGGGTGGTCTTAACCTTGGATTGTTAAGGGGACTACTAAGGACCACCTAGTGACCATTAGTTGTTCTCCACCTTAAACCATAGGGGGCCACCAAATGGTCTCAACCTAGGACTACCAAGGACCACCTAGTGGCCACCAGGTGCTCTCCACCCTACACCGCGAAGGACCATTTAGTGGCCATTAGGTGGTTTTGACCATGGATTGTCATGGGGATTACTAAAGACCACATGATGACCATTAAATGGTTTCAACCTTGGAAGGACAAAGGCCATTTGGTGGCTACCAAGTGGTTTTGACCCAAGAGTGTGAAGGACATGGAGGCTAGTGGCCACCAAATGGTTTCAAGCTTGGGTTACCAAGGGGATTACCAATGACCACCTCAAAAAATTAGATGAACATTTGATTTTTTTCAACGCTAAAAAACAACACTTTGAAATTTTATTTTTCAATACATTATTTTTGTATTTTTCATTATCTTTTCTAATATGGTTGATCATGAGATGAACATTAGGTTCTATTTGATTTTTTTGTGTAAATTTGAGAAAAAATATTAAATGATGCAAAGGAAAAGGAAAGGAAAGGAATTTATTTCTTTGAATGCAGATTGAACACTTGATAATTTGTTATGTAACTAAAGAAAGTGAGTTTGAGTAGTTTTATCAACAACCTTTGTTAAAATTGCGTAATTTTGTGCCCTCAAATATCAATCTCCTTTTGATGTTATTATTACATTCTTGATTAAATCATAACACATTGGCCTCCATTGTACACTTCAAGAAGTTGTTCAGATTATGTTCTGAAATCGTTACCAAAAACAAAAACATCTTGGTCAAATTCACCTTCTTGATATGCAATCAACAATTATTTTTCACCTTTGTTATCCCCTACTCCCTTTATACCAATGATGATGATAGGAATGGTAACAAACCTTCAACTTTAAATATAAGTTTTAATTTTTTTTAGTGAAATCCATGTGGAAAAACATGGGAACTAACTCAAGTTGCAATGTAAAAATTGATGATACGATGGTTATTGATTCAATTGTAATGATAACATGCATGTCACCTTTTTGAAACCACTTTTGGATTTTGATTTAATGTCAAAATTTTCCATCGTCACAAACATGTTTTTCTACAAATGTTGTTCATGCATCTTTATATGAAACAATTTCACCCTCAAAGTGATTGTAGTCAAAATTGTCTTATTTAATAAATCACAATGCAAGTATGCATAGCCTGAATATTCCATGCTCCTATTTGTAATTCAATCAAAGGTGCCATACCTATCGAAAACCTTTACTTCAAATGCAACATCTCTAATTCCAAAATCCAAATCATTCATCATAACAATTAATCTAATTTCTTTCACTAGAATAATAGCCATTGTGCAAAAAAAATCAAGAACTTACCAAAATGAATTTGACAACAAACAAATGAAATAACACTTGGCAAAATTAATAGTTGCAAAAACACACACTTGGAAAAACATGAATCTGCATAAACACACACTTGCAAATGAAGTGAAACAAACAGTCAACAAATGGTGAAAGTTTAAACTAATCACATTATTCCTACTATGAAAAAAGAAAAAAACAAACATAGAATGTTATTTTTATATGGGACAAAAGACCTAACTTAAACCCTAAACCTTTTTTTATTTTGTATTGACTTTAAGTAATTTTGATTATGATAGATTTCAACTTAACAATAAAAGATCATATCCATGGTTTGATGGCTAAATAATGGTCTAATAATGAACAAGACATCAATACCCTTGGCATCTTATGAATTTTAATTATTGACTTTCAATAACTTTGACTATGGTATATTTCAACTTAATAATAAAATATCATATCTATGGTTTGATGGCTAAATTATGGTCTAATAATGAACAAGACATCAATACCCTTGGCATTTTATAAATTTTTATTATGCACTTCATGCTTACACCAAAACCTTAAATATCTCAACCCGGATTTGAAAGATAACACATAAACCTTAAATATCTCAACCCCAATTTGAAAGATAACACATAAACCTTAAATTTTTTTTCCATTATTCTCACTTTCACTCATATATATATTGCTAAAAATTAATTTTTTAATCATGTACATAAAAAATTTAGACACACAAAAAAATCAAAATTAAAAATTTCCCCTTTTTTTGCTTATATGTATTAAGTGTTCGGTTTTAAACAAGACATTGTTTGTTTTTTTTGTTAAATTTCCAAAATAAATTTTTTGTGTTGAAACTTTTCCATACCCAAAAAAGTAATGGTATTAATTTTATGAAAAAAATCTTCATTAAGTCACCATATTTTGAAAGAAGAAAGGAATATATATACACCCACCCCCTTTCTCCAACCACCCCATCCCACACTACCAAAGATAACACATAAACCTTCTCCCTCCCATGCCACCCAAGAAACAACCCCTTGGGTTAATCTTCATCCTGACAAAAAATCACCTTTCCCAATCCCACTCAAAAAAATCCTTTGGAAAGTGATGGAATTATTTCGTTCTCCCTTCCTCACCTAGAAAAAACCCTTTTGAAAAAGAAAATAAAAGTTCTTAACCCCTCATCCCCTTGTCTTAAAGCTTCACTTCCAACTTGTAATTGTTTCAATCTAATTGAATTATCCACTCCTTGTACCTATTGAAACCCCATAGTAAACAACAAACATGTGAAAGAAGGAAAAAAAAGAAAAAAAACCTTAACACCTTTGCTTTCACTAAATTTTCATCTATAAATCCCATTGTACTTCCACCCAACTTTATGAAGTAGTTGTGTTTGCCCCATACATGCTTGATAAAACCTAAAATCATTTATTCACATCTACTATCTTAGGGAAATAATAAATTTTAATAACATAAAAACAACAACAATACAAATAAATTTATCAATTAATTTCATTATGATTTTTGTTATTAAGTCTTCATCAAACCCTTATTGAAGTTTTAAAAATAATATCAAATTAATAATAAAAAAATCTGAACAATGAATTTTATATTTATATTTATTTAAGAATTGATGTGTTTTATTTTAATCAATTCTTGCATAATCTTTAAAATCTCATTTTAATAAGATTTACAGGAATTGAAGCTAATTATTTGTATGTTTATCAAATAAATTAATTAAAAAAATTAGTCATAAGAATTTTTTTTACAATTCATAGGGATATGAAACCTTGTGATACAAAAAGGCAAGCAACAACCCAAACAAATAAATGATTTAGAGACATGATTTAAAAGTTGCCCAACATTCATATTTTGAGAAGAAACCCAACAAGTAGATGGGTAAACTTCAAAACAACCCATCAGTTGGATGGGTGCACCCAAAATGTACACACGTGCGTCCATTAGCTTCGGCCAATAAAAAATTTACACACAAAGCTATAACCTTATCCATTCAGCCAACTTTTGATTCTTCGACCCTATACCCGCTCAGAAGGTTTCCCACAATGCCTATGTAGGACAGAGCCAAAAAATCAAATAACCAGGCAACACTGTGCCTGACAAATTATAGTTCCCTCTCATATTGAGTTATTCTAACACTTAATGAAAAGGGCCAAATTTACAGGGATTCAGTGCTTCTGGCAGTTGGTAAAATCATTTGAAGTTGGGCTCCTTGATTTCTGCCTGCCTTGCAGGCTTTCTCTCTCTATTCCTTTTCAAATGCTGCAATCTTATTATGCACTGTAATTCTGAGAATTTTGCAGCCTTATTGGATCTAAGAAAGCAGACATGCTTTAAATGCTTGTAAAAAGCACTAGAAAAAAACTCCTAACTAGTTTTGGAAGTCACTTTATGTACATGATTATCCCTCTTAGAAAACAGGAGTGGATAGTATGTGAACTGCAGATATTGAGAGATATAGTCTTAGGGCGACTGTACACGAGGGACCAATGAATTTAAGCAATCTTATTGGTCCAAAACTTTAAATTGGTCCCAAGGCCTTGAGATGAAGGTCCAAGAACAAAAAGTGGCAAATTGACGCTAAACCTACATGGCACCTGTTTTGGAGGGAAAATCAATTGTTTTGAATCAATAAACAGTGCTAAAAGCAGAGCTCCTGATTTGGAGAACGAAGAATCAGGCTAGGGACCAAGGTACTGTCCAACTCAAGGATTCAATTTGCTTCAAATGGTTCCTAGGAAATTTGACCCTGGACCCTTCGCTAAAGTGGGCTTAAGTATCTCAAAAGACAATGAAAGGCTGAAAAAGTATTTGTGCCCTTGAGAGAAGACCACTAGGTCTATTATCTCATTGGATTCAATTCCCATGGATGAATGAATATGTATCAAGCATCCAAAACAAAGATTATTTAAGCTCACATACGTGGATGCTAAAATGATATAAACCTGCTCAACTGATTCTAAAAGGACAAACCTTCAACAAACAAGGAGGCTTCAACCCATCCTGTAGGCCTCTTGGAAGATTATCATAAAGTCTGATGGAGGTCTTGATGTTTGAAGTTTGTGTAGACCCACAGACCTAAGAGACTACAAATGACAAATTGTTGTCAAAGACATGAAACATCAGCCTGTTTTGTAAACTTTGGAAGTTTATGACAAAAAGTCATAACATGGTTACGCCCAATCAATCCATTTGTAAAATCATTGTCTTTCAGCGTGGCAAGGGCATTGTAAGACCGGTAGTGCAATTTTATGCCTCAGTACTTTTAGAAAACATCAAGAATACAACAATTATTTAACCTTATTTTTCCCTTCCTCATTAAGAGAACTTTAAGAATTTGATCCAAAATTGATTTAGAGCAGTTCCAGCAGTTGCACTAAAATGATCCATATGTCAAATTTTGGATAGCATCAACCTCATAAGAATGTGAAAATGAATATGACTCACGCAATAGAGTTATCTGTAAAGTAATGAAAACACAACACCAGAACCCTGAGTTTGGTCATAAACGGGGTGAGATTTTTTTAAAAACCTGCAAAAAAATACAGTAACATTCAACCAGGGGGGTGGGGGGGGAGGAACTGAAAAAACCATCTATTTTGATGGTAAACTGAGTTTTATCTAGTCTATCCCTTTCCCAGAGCGCCTCCACTGCTGTTACATATATATTTTCACTGCTACTACCTGTACACCTACTATAATTACTCTCGAACCTTGTGCATTAAATGGTGAGTTTCAGCATTTCATACCCAGATTTAATAAAATATCCTTACTTTGCGGGTATCCATGAAAGAGGGGTTTGGGGTTGAAAGGAGGCTCAAAGATAGGGTGAAGACAAGGTGACTAAAGGGATAACTCTAATGTCATTCTCACATAGGATATAGGGGTGTCAAAAGACAATACAAGAAAATGATTACTTTTAGTTAGTTGATCATTGTCATTGGCCTTGCTTCTTTAGTGGATACAATTTCGTATTTATTGTTTATGCAAAGGGAGAGACAAACATTTAGGACTATATGTGAATATGATAATTAATGATACTGCCTAACTACAATGGATATCTAGAAGTGCTCCTCAAATTTAAAGCCAAGGAAACTCCATACAATATGGAAATTTTTATGTGTCTCTAAAAAAATATATATCTTACACCTACTCATTAAGAGAATAGTTCCTTTTAATTACATGCTTGCAAAGTTTAGCACCAAGGACAAAGGTGGATATCATTGGGAAGGAAATTATGCCTACTTATAGATATAAAACAATATTCTAATCTTGAGCATAATTTTCCTCACATGCTGAATAAGTATGCATAAAAACCTTACCCCTAGGCTAAGGATTAGTGATCTAAGTATGTTTATGTTCATGATAATGTTCACCTCGTATTTTATTATGGGTAAAGCTCATGGGTGACGGATATTCTCAAATTAAGGGCCTATAGGCTAGAACCCTTATTTTGGGAATGCTCTTACCTAGGAGTTCTACTACACACATAAATGTTTTGCCTAGAAAGGAGAAGGGATCTTACATGTACCTATAGGCACATTTATTATTAACCATCCCCTTTGTGCACCTTATGATCTATGTATGTTTTATGTTGATGAAATATTTTGCATAGTGCTTTTTGATGGGTAAACACGCACCAATGGCAGATGGGCTCAAATTTTTGGAACCAGATTCAGCTCCCCTGGAAAAGCTAAGTACACACCTAACAAGCTCTGTCCAGGCACCTTACACAGTTTGGTGCAATTCTGCTTATTCTGCTGGGCAAGATTTAAAACTTTAATTTTTCTCATTATGTGTGTTCTCCTCTCCCACACCAATTTTCAAGCCTGCCAACTCTCAAGAGAAAATGAGGATTACCTACAATTATTAGTCTAGTTGTGGGCACTAAGTAAAAGCAATGCTCTGCTTTATTTAGCGTATCACTAACTATGCTCGATGAGTGATGTAGTGTCTTGTGGTAGCCATGTTACCACCTCCTCCTAGGCCCCTTTATTTTGGGAATCTCCCATCATGGGGCTTTACCCTACCTTGTTTTTGTACATGGGTGCAGGGAGGGAAGGTGGGAGAGTGTCAGGGTTTCAATTATTTGGTCTTAGACCTAGTACCTAATCACCCAAAGTTGTACCATAAAACAATGATATAAATACTAGTAAAAATCCCCCCCCCACTTACAAGAAAAAAAAGGGAGGACCCTTCACTCCATGATGTGCTGCTACTTCTCATTGGTTGCATGGAAATTCTATTCCTAATATTGGCTGCCACTATTTTTGGCCTGGACTAATAGCCCTTCCTAAGAACACCCTACCTATGTAGGAGAGCTTTAAATGTTCATGTCAGAACAAAATTAATGAAATGATGCAGTGAAAAGATAATGTAATGATAGATACATAATTTTACGTGCCTTGTAAGTAACTAAGCAGCCGTGGCTACCTCTACTACCATAGCAAGTAGAAGAAGTCATAATAGACAAAATGCCAGAAATGCCACACGGAACTGTCAATTGGCATAATTTTGCAAATGTGATCTCCAAAGGATCCCTAATGTCAAAAGAATCTGTCCAAAAGTGACAATTCCTGGATAGCCCATTAAATGGATGATGGTCCAATCTGTCCAAAAGTGACAATACCTGGATTGGCTCCTTCAATGGATGATGGTCCAATCTGTCCAAAAGTGTGTCAATATCTGGATGGCTCCTTCAATGGATGATGGTCCAATCTGTCCAAAAGTGACAATATCTGTATTGGCTCCTTAAATGGATGATGGTCCAGTCTGTCCAAAAGCGACAATATCTGTATTGGCTCCTTAAATGGATGATGGTCCAATCTTTTCAAAAGGGTGTCAATATCTGGATGGCTCCTTAAATGGATGATGGTACAATCTGTCCAAAAGTGAAAATATCTGGATTGGCTCCTTAAATGGATGATGATCTAATCTGTCCAAAAGGGTGTCAATATCTGGATTGGCTCCTTAAATGGATGGTCATCTAATCTGTCCAAAAGTGTCAACATCTGAATGGCTCCTTAAATGGATGGTCATCCAATCTGTCCAAAAGTGTCAACATCTGAATGGCTCCTTAAATGGATGATGGTCCAATCCATCCAAAAGTGACAATTTGTTAGTGCCCCATTAAATGGAAGATTGTCCTTAGTCTAAATTCAATACACTTTACATAAGTGACAATTCGTGCATAGGCCATTCATTAAATAGATGATGGTCTGATCTGTCCAAATGTGACAATTCCTGGATGACCCATTGAATGGAAGATATCTGTGTTCAAAAGTGCAAATTCCAGGATGGCCCATTAAATGGAAGATGATCCTTAGCAGCTAAATGCAATACACTTTACATCATTCTAATTTGTATCCATGTTGAATGGCATCCTCAGGGCTCCTGACCTCACCTTAATGAAATAATTTTAATTAATTATTAATTGCCCATGTGTAGAACAAGAAGTAGGCTATCATAATTCATCAAGAAGGTTTTTAATTTCAAAAATTCTCCAAGTGAGGTAGTTGGCTACCATGTGCCTCTAGTGGTATGCCAAGGTGGCATATTTGCTTTAGGTTTAGGGTTGGTGAATCCAACTCTACAAGTTGCAACATTTGCATGAAGAAAATCATGCCTATAACTAGAAGCATGACATGGAAACATCAATAAAGATTGTGAGTATGGAAACATCAATCTGCATCAATAACTTAAATTGCCAACCCAATTTAATTGAGTTCTCAAGGAATTACTCATATCCATGATTTTTGCACAACAACTTTCATGGCCAAGTTTCTAGACATCTAGAATTTAGTGGTATATTTATTGGATTAAACAAAACTTTTGCTTATATCCATTGCATGCCCTAAAAAAAGCAATTCCAAATATGAAAAATTTATAGAAACATAAATCTCTAGAAAAAATCATATCATACAAGCATGCATATGCTTCAAGTTACAAAAGTTCCATGCTTCAAGAGATGGATTAACCATTATTATGCACATGGTATTAGAGCCCATGGTATCAAACTAATCATCAAATCACAAACCACATAGCTTAATTAGCCTTTGAAATACCTAGTAGGTAAAACACCTTGATGATGGTGAAAGTTTGTGACATCACATTTTTTCATTGCAAAGTTTGATCTCTAAATTGCTAATCCCAAACAACTTGAATAGCTATTAAGTTAAGAAGTCTTAAAAACTTTAACATGTTAATAAAAAAAGATTCCCATATGGAATTCTATATGATGATGAAATTACTACTAGTATAAAGGGTGGGGGAGATTCTAATTGAGGAAAAATCTTTGAAACTCAAAGTTCACATTATTTTGAAAACTACAAGCTGCTATAAATTGTAAGGGAATGCAAGAGATGAAGTCTTAACCAAATCCCATGTACTAGAATTTGGAACATCTTTTGTTTAAGATGAAACAAATCCCAAAACACATGTCTATTTATTTTGTTATACACATTACATAACTAGAATGTGACATTTTGGGGAACAATGGGAACAAGTGATGTGTTGCCACGTGTCACAACTTTTAATAATTCAAATATTTTTATTATAATTCTGAAATGATATAAGACATCTAATTTTTATGCTTGATGGTTTAGATTGTGACACATGGTGCAATAGAAATTTGCCACCTAACACATCAATTGAAGTTGTTCAAAATAAATTTAAATCAATCTTTAGGTATGTAGGTCAAATTAGGTAGGTAGGTAGGTAGGTTAAGGAGGTAGGTAAATTAGGTGTAAGTACATGAATATTTTGATTTTATTTTGGGTTAAATCTTTTTTATTGGTTCATCTCACATGTTCATCATTTTTAATATGAAAATGTAAGACAAAACACTTTGTTTATATACTTTTCAAAATGAAAATGAAAGCTAAAACATATGGGATAAACTTTTTAGTTGCAAGAAATTTACAATTAAACATTTTTAGTTACAACTTCCTACTAAAAAATTTATCCCATATTTTTATCCTCATTTTAATTTTTGTAAATTATATAATCACATAAGTAAATGACTACTTAACTAACTAACTAGTTAACAAATAACTTAACTACTTCCAGTGACGATGTTCCATTGGAATTAGTTTATGTAGGATGGGTATTTTAGTGATTGTCATTATGACAATATATTCCAAAGTCATTCCAAATTATAATTCGTCATAAATCAAGTTCCAATTATTTCTTATTGTATGTCTTGCACCCTTTCAATGACTTTGTCTATTTGTATCTTGTTGTGAATTTATATAATGAATTGGACTTTTGTTGGCATTTTTCCCACCAAATCAAGAATGTAAGAAAATATTAATGGAACAAAATGACAAATGCTCAAATTTTAAATTTAAAAAAATTGAAAACACAAAACTGATTACAATAAAAAATTTATGTCCAGAAAAATTAATTTAATCATCTTGACTAGTACTGCAAAACAACATGGAACCCAAATTAAATAATAATATTACTAATTCATAAAAGAATAAATTATAATATAATTAATTATTTAACTAACCTGCTAATTGATTAATTAAAAAATAGACTAAAACTAACTAATAAACTATCCAACTAACTAATTATTTGTAGTATTAATCATCAATAATTGTTAATCACATAATTATTAAATATTATTAGATTTACCAGTTAAATAATAATATATATTATATTATATTACAATTTTTAATTATAATTATCTATTAACTAATAATTTTCTAATATTTAATTAATTAATTTTTCATTAAAAATAAATCAATAACTGAAATATTGACTAATCAATAATTATTTCCATTATTTCTCATTTTTATAGGTAATAGTATATATAAATAACAATAATAATAGCATTAAATTGAATTATTATTGTAACTAGTTGGTAGCCAAGGCTAGTTATTTTATTTTATTATTCATATGATGATTTCACTTGTTATAGCTATTTATAAACTATTATATTTTTTTCCAAACATTTTTTTAAAAAAAATTATCTTTTAAATAAGTATATTTGTCTTTTGATAAAAAAATTCTACATTTATATAATAATTTACTAGATTTCCTTACTAACTATTAAAGTGATTATTATAAATTAATGGGAAATTAAATAAAAATGTTAATATATTTCAATAATTATTATAATGTAGTAATATTTAATAATTGATTACTTATAATAATAATAGTAATGTAATTTGTAGTTAACCTAGATTATCTATTATATTAATTTATTAGATTTCCTTACTAAATATTACAGTAATTATTATAATCTAATTTTACTTCATAATTGATTACTTATAACCATAATAATAATTTAATTTTTAGCTAGCCTAGGTTAGCTATTTTAGTATTATTATATGCATTATGATGTCATTTTTTATAGCTATTATGGTTTATTACAGTTTTTTCCATAAATAGAAAATTAATTCTTAATAAGTACATTAATCCTTTTAAAATAATTTAATAATAATAATCTAAGAATATTTCAGATTTATTTAATAATTATATCAGTAATGTTTTAAAATAAATGCATAGATATCAAAATATAATAAAATTATTATTGGAAAGTATTAACTAATTTAGGTCAAAAAACATTTATTCATATTTTTATCATTATGCCAATTTTTATAGCTCTTGTAAACTATAAATATCTAACAATAATAATAATAATATAGTAGGCATAATGGTTTTATATATATATATATATATAATCATATTAATATCATCATCATCATCATCATTATGTAATAAAATAATAATATTTAAAAATTTTAGTCAAGATTAAAATTCATTTTTATTACATGTAAGTAATGAATATAATATAACATAACATAAATAATAATAAATTTCAATTGTAAAATTATAAAATAGTTTAAATAAACTTGTAATATGGGCACAATATATTTAGTAAGTATTTTACATAGAATTTTAATAAATTCAAAATATACATCTAATGTAACCATAATATCAAGGCCATGTATGCTAATAATAATACTTCAATACCTATGTAATATGATCGCTCATATAGGTTCAAAATATACATTTGTAAATCTTAATATACCCAATTATCTTTCGTAAAATACACAAAATACATCTTTGTATACTCATAAGGCTACAATTAAATTGGTCATACTTGCAATGAATGGGACATAAGTTGTTTCTTCTCAAATGAAAACCAAATTAAATGTTGTTCACATGGAAGGATGAAAATCAAAATAGTCACAAACTAGTTGCAATGTAATCACAAATATGACCAATAGGTGAAAGCATGGTAAAGTAGACAAAAAAAATGTTGCACCTAAAATGCAGTTTTAAAATGATATAATTTTTTTTATAAACACATGAAAGTAGATTAAAAACTTGTGAAAGTAGAAATATGAAAAATCATGGCCCTCCATTTAATTTATAGTAAGTTAAATACAAAATTTGAAAAACTTTGGTATCATAAATTAAGTGAAAAGTAGATTGAACATGATAGGGTCAATTTGATGTTCAAACTTACTTTTACATTAGAATTTTTATGTATTATGATTATAACATGCATAATTTGATAATACACAAGTATACTTTAAGGCTCCATTAACTTGAAAGTTGGAAAAGTTCAATATTTCATCTACTTGCAACCCATTTTGTAAGCTTAGAAACTTCTTGCAAGTAAATGCAATTCTTGTAAAATCTACTTAAATCTACATGAAGATGTTCATTTTTCAAATTTATAATATTAAAATGAAAGATTATCTTCATATTAATCATTGAATAGAATAATATTTTTACTTTCAATGCATAAAAAATCTTTTGTGTCTACTTGTAATTTTTTGTGACAAGGTACAAAGGTTGTCTATTTGACCATGCTTTCACCCCACAATAAATAGTTGCAAAATTGTCCAAAAGTAGTCACAAATGACTAATAGTACTCACATGTAGTCACAAATAGAGTGGTTATATTTTGACCAATTTTTACTAGTGATTAAAAAGGCCATGGAATAAATAATACAAGGTACAATAGAAATATTGCTTGCAAATTCAATGTTTCAAGTAAATGTAGTAACTAAAGATGCCACATGAACACCAACTAAGGTGTAAATAGTAATATTAGTAACTCAAGATGAGGAAGGTAAGCCACAAATGGCTAACAAAATCAATTGAACAACAAATTTTTTGAAGACAGAATCCAAAATGGAGGGAGGGTATTATTACTCGGTGCATGGTAGTGATTAAACAAGGTAGAATATAATCAAATGCATGACAAATATTAAACAACGCAACATACAACTAGGTAGTCAGATGAAGACATTTCATTAATTTGAAGATTCAAATTACTTTTGGAGGGAAAAGACAGGATGTAGTTTTGGAGGTTGAAGAATTTTGGGAGATTTTTTTTTTTACAAACAAAGAAATTGAGATACTTGCTAAAGATTAAAATAGAGACAAAAAATAGTTTAGAATTTTGTTGGGGTTCAAACCATAAATTTTCATGGTTCCACTTTCGATTTCTACATTTAATACTACATATGTTTGAAATATTCAATTTTGAATAAAGCAAAAGCAATAACATATTAATGAGGAAACAGTGACATTACTTTGAACTATAGTGTTTTTCTAATTAAATTGTGAAAATTGACCATATATTTTTATTATTGGTGATAATATTGAATGTAGGGAAAAGGAATTGTAATTGTAATGAAAAAATTGTGTGAAACCACTCTATAGAGCAATCAAAATGAATAAAACTATTGATTGTGAAACTTTAAAACATTTTTTGAGAATATGATTGTATTGTTTTGTTAGTAGACATAGAGTAATTATAGATATAATATATGCCTATTCGTTTTATTTAATGGTGGATTAGGAATTAACATCATTATAAAACACTTTCGAAATAAGTCAAAATTACCAAAACCCAAACCTACACCTTATAACTTAAGGATGGTTGATCAAACCACTATTAAACTAGTAGGTTAATTTAAAACATGGGGATTCTGGTGTATGGGATACCATATGTAGTAACCTTTATGGTACTACATACTAGTGTAATGGATGCTAGTTATTCGATGTTGTTGGGTAGACTATGGTTGTGAAATGCCAAAATCACACATGATTAAACAACAATGTAGTAACTATGCACCTGGCAATAGTAATAATAATTATAACCAAACACTTAAGTAATGATATTAAGCAACAGGAGGTGTTATGTGTTATGATTTCCAACATGGAATCATAGATGATGAAAAGGATGTTGTGTTCATAACCAAATTAACATTGTTTTGCACATGTATTATTTTACTACCAAAGGAGGTTAAAGTACTACCCAAGTCATGGGTGGAATCAAATGTTATTCCATAATCAGTTGGCTTGATGCCAAACACTAGTGCAATAGGTATTCCAAAGTTGGTAAGAACTCAACCCATAATAAGCTTGGAAAACATAATGTACCCAAAGATATTTAGTGAACATGTTTATGTTATTGTCAATTGCACATAAATTTTCATGCATTACAGTTGTTCAACAGTGCCCAAGTTCAGTTTGATGAGCTATTTTTCTTTTGTAAATGTCCATCTTGCCATTTGCATTTTTTACATCCACTTTTGAACATGTATTTCATCCACATGTATATCACCAAATATAACAAGATCTTTAATGAACCCGTTTATGTTGTTGTCAATTGCACATAAATCTTGTCAATTACAAGAGTTCAAAGATTTCTTTACATGGATTTATAAGGACTTGAAGCAAATTCCACTTGAGTTGGCACAACATAAGATTACGTTAAACATTACAATTCCACCAACTCATCATACCAAGTACTATATGAATCCAAATTATGTTGATGTAATCAAACATGACATTGATAAATTATTAGCATTACGTTTTTTTCAATTGGTAGAGGAGGCAACATGACTCTTTCCAATTATAGTGGTGTTGAAAAAAAAATGGGAAGTTGCGAATCTATGTAGATTTTCTTTAGTTGAATTTTGCGATGAAGGATTTGTACCCATTACCACTTATTGATGAAATACTCAACATAATGGTTGGACATGAAACATTGGTAGAAGTGAAATTTGAATTCCTGTGGAATATTTCACATTATTGTAACAACATATTTGCATTTCACATGCCTATGTTCATTATTTTTGTCTTTAGTCTTCAACAAATTTAACACTACCATTCATTCTAACATCAAATTCATGGTTATTGCATATAACTATAATTTGCACTTCAAAATTATAAAAAATTCCAAAAACAAGATTATAATTCATTCCATCATAATTTAACATTATAGGAAATCCACACAAAAGATGAAGATAAAATTCACAGTAGAAGTTTGTGCTTCTCTGTATTATTGAAAACATGAATCCAAATTACAATGTAATCCCATGTTTTGTTGGAAAAAAATCCCAAAACAACACTTTAAATATGTGTTATATCAAACCAAGTTTATAGTTTTCTATTGCAAGTACCTCCAACTCTTCCTATTCTCTTTCCAAACTCACTCGTCTTTTCTTCTTCTCCCCTTTTTGTTCTCCAAAACTCCCCATTTTAGAACCATCCCAAGTCACATCATAATTATCTGAAGCAACAAGAGTTCAAAATTCAAACTAACAAAATTCTTTAATTAGTCCCTATCCTAACTGCCCTGTTCATCCCAAATCACATACTCATCTTACCCCTTTAACATTACTCGTTTTGTACTTTGGATTTTGTCCTCGAAATCCTTATAAAATGACAAAAATGAATGATAATATTTTCTATCCTTGTAAATATTTGTTTCCCCTACCATAATGTTATAATCCCAATCTACACAAAAAACAATGGTTTTATATCTACATTTTGCTTTATAGTTTTGATCTCCTCCCTCACTAATTCAATTTATGGTTAAATGTCTAGATGTTATATCTTGGATATATTTTCTTCTGGTGCTAGAAAAGCCTCCACCTTTTCTTGTTCCTAAATTGCTTTTGGTTATTTTTCTTCATGACCCCTTACTTTAAGGTCTTGTGGTATCTTTACCTATACCTCCTCCTCCTAAGCTACTCCACTTCTAAGGTCATGTGATTCTTGAGTCTGTATTTCCTCCTCTTGAGCTGTCCCACTAGGCTTTACTTCTGTCTCTTCATCTTGGTTTGGTACCTCTCTACTTGTTGGATTACCACAAATGAAATTTGGAAAATTCTTTTGATAAGCTTCCAACTTGTACCTTAGAATTATTTCATGAGCTTTATGTTGAGCCAGAGTATTTTTCAACTCCTTTATAAAATTCTTCTACAACCTCCCACCATACCTTAGATTTTGCTTCAGAGTCCTTCATCTTATTCTTTGTCCTCATTAGTGTATAGTATTGCAACATCTATTCATAATCATCTAGTCTTTTCTTGATACTAACTAAATCCAAACTCTTCCTTTGTTCATGTGCCCTCTCCAACTATGCTTATAGGCGTTGCAGAGCTCTATGATATTCCTTCTTGTCTTCCATGAATTGCTCTCTTTCTACCTTTGCTATCTTTCTTCTGAGCTCCTCAAACTACAACATAGATACATTCTTCAAATTTATTAATTCTAAATGTGTCACAACATTTTCCTTCTTTTTCTTTTCTTTAGTTAATGCTTTCACCTGACTATCCAAAGCCTCATGTTATTTCTTATGAAGAAACAATGCTTATGTCCACTTCCTCTCTATGGTTTCCCAAATTTCAACCTTTTACCTTAAATTATGTAATTCTTCATCCTATGACTTCAGCCATGGTGTGCTACCCTTGAACTCTTCATTCTCATCATGTAATTTTTTAATGAGTATTTTATTTTTCTGTTCGGCCTTTGCCTTGTTCTTCCTCCAAATTTCCACATTATGCTTATACCCCTTTTGGAACTTTCTATCCTTATCCAATTCCTCCTATAACACTACCTTCTCCTTCTCCCTTGTAACCAATCTACTCTTTAGAATGTTTACCTCCAAAGTCAAATTCCCCATATTCAGACTGACAATTGCCATGGTTTGAAATAGCTCAACTACCTTATTTATTTTCATTACTTCTATAGCTACCTCCTCCATAGACTTTAGTGTATTTGTCTATGTTGTAAGATCTCCATATCCTTTTGTAAATGATCCCAACTCTTATACCATTCTTCTCCCTAATTTAAATTCAAATGGGAAACCTTTTGTAGATTTTGGCCTATTAGGTGGTATTTGTAGGTCTGCTGGTCTAAACTTTTAAAAAATAGTTGTGTCACCACTCTCTCCATCTGTAGTTCAATAGCCTATAAACCTTCATGTGTATGTTGTTGTTGTTGCAAATGTTGTTGTAAATGTTGAAAATGTTTTGGACTTGCAATGGTCTCCATCCAATCTTCACATACATCCCTTTCAAAGTGCATATGTTCCTCACCCTCTAGAAACCTTATGTCATGTTCCTTCTTAACTCCTTGGTTCTATTCCTACAACTGTTTCTTTTGTGGCAATGCCATCTATGGTTTCTCCTACCTCTGCTCCTTCAGTTGTCTTTCCTATGGAGATGTCATCTGTGGTATTGCTACAATTTGTTTAACTGCTTAGACCACTAATGGCACTACCCTTACCACAGTTGGTACCACATATGGTTCCACTATGCCCCTCATCATTTTCTATGCCTTCAAATTTGTGTTTTCATGTTCCTTTTTCACTCCTGAACCTAAGGCTCTTCCTTCTTCAACTTTGTTCTTCCTCTTGAGAACACTTCTTGGAGAGTCTGTTACAACTTTCTTTTTGTTCTTTAGTGCTCTCTATGTCTCTTCGTTAGTTTTTTTAACCTTGGCCGATGGTTTTTATGGATTGTCCTTTTGATGCACAAGCATATACTAAAAGATTTTTGCCAATACCAAGGTAGATTGACATGTATCTTTCTTATCCCCCTTATTCTTCTTAACATACTTATACCACTTATCCAGTTCACTACACAAACTATTGAATATAATTTGTGCCTAATCTACCTATTGCCCCTTCTTTGCTTTCACCAATGTAATAACATTTTTGTTGCAAAAATATTGTACCTTCTCCCTTTGATAAATGATAGATATAATGGTAGGATATCTGACAAAGTATGGTAAACCCAGACTCTTTGCATTCCATTGATCCACAGAAGAATTTGTAGGTGCAAATCTACAATTCTGTAGTGCTTGAACTATTAGTGACTTACTAACCTGTCCTTTTGGTTTTTTTACATACCCTTTTGCACACACTTCAAAAACATCTACAATCAGTTGTTTACTGATTACATACACCTTATCCTTATGCCCAAAGTAAATACCTACCCCCTTGATCAAGAAAGTGTTAAAAAATTCCAACATAACATCGAGCATCGGTGCTTCCCACCCCATTATAAACAAACACACAAGCCTTGTTTTAAAAGCCCAATCTTCTTCCGCAACAATATCCTTCCAATTTTCCATCCGTTCTATATGTTTGTCATAATTTTGTTTCATCTATGTCCACATGAAATGTTTAGGATTTGAAATTTTAATACCTTTCTCCAAAAGTGTAGTTCTATCCAAGATTGTGCGTCTTCTTTTTGCTACTGTTTCTGTTTCATGTTGCTCCATCTCCATCAACCTTTGTTGTGCTTTTGCCATTGTCTACACCTTTATAGTTTGTTGTAGTTTAATTGCACTTCTGTGAATAACAATTCTTTGTGCATAACAACGCTCTCTTCCCTTGCATCCTTCTATACTATATGTGCCTCCACAAAATGATGTTCCTCAGCTTCATCTTCCTCCAATTCTTCAATGCACACCAGATCTATTGATGTAACTCCTAGTCTTATCTACTCTCTTGCATGCTAATGTTGTCTGCTTTTGTGCAAAAACTCAACTACATATGTTCTAATTGTATCTATGTCTTGAACTATTGTCTACGTAAATTGTATTTTCACATTATACACCTTCCCTTCTACACATTCCGAAGATGATGATGAATGTGACAATGACCTTATAGCCAATAACTGAATATTCAACATTCTTCTTTTTACTCTTCTCAACTCCTCTTCTACTTTTGTTCTTCTCAACAATTCCACTTCCTCCTCTTGCTTTCATCTATGTTCACTCCTTTGTGCTTCCTTTTCCTTTATTATTTGTTATAGTTTTTCAATTGCACTCTCTTCACTCATATTCTTATGAACTCCAAAACTTTGAAAACATGCATAATTTCTAGTAACAAACGCAAACTACTTTCAATGGTTACCTTGTTTTTTCTCGTCCTTGAACATCCCACCCATCACATTCATTTTTTCTTCTACCTGTCGTCTTTTAATTAACGCATGATCCTCAAAATTAATACAACCCATCATTACAAATTTATGTGTCCCTTGTACCACCATGTGGAAACACTTAGCATCATCATTATGAATGAACGTCGTAGATTTCAACTTCTGATTACTCTAAATCCATAATTGCCCTACATTCTCTATATTGATTCAACTTCATTCGCCCTGCACACCTTTTGCTGACTTGCCCATTTATTTGTTGACTATGAGGACACATCTAGTGATTGTACCAATTTCTTTGTTGATTATGCCCACAATTTTGATGATTATGCAAATACTCTTAATGATCAAATGAATATTGCTATTGATTCAACCGATACGTTGACATATCATCTAAAGATTTTTACATCCCAAATATCGCACTACTATAATTATTACTCTTCTAAAGATTGAAAATAAAAATTGTGTTCACTATTAGATTTGTGATCTATTTTTTATCTTCATCATTCTTCATCCGTGGTTTTTGTAGTTGACATCCTTCATCATCTTCCTCTATGTCAAAATTTGCCTCCTAAACTCCACCCACACTATTTTCCCAATATACTAGCATATGTTGTTCCTTTTTTTAAACTTCAGATTCCATGTATTTATAAGGTTTGAACTTATTCACATTGACCAACATAAAGTTAGTTTCAAACTTCTCAATGGTCACTAATAACATAATGTTATTTAGTAACACATATTGTACTATGTACGGTCCAAACCATTTCCTAGTAAACTTCCCTAGGTGACTTATTGCCCTTTGGAAACCACAAAACATAATCACTAAAACTAAATTGTTTTTTCAGATTTTTTTTGTTGACTCCATAATGCTCTATTCCAATACTGAATTCTTGCAATTTCTATAGATTGCATTCTAGCTTCCTACAACTTCTCAAGCTTTGTAATTCTACTAGTTAAAGTCTCACTGGAATATTGTCTCTCTAATCTCCACTAGGAATTGGAATGACGTATTCTATGGGCATTAATGGATATAATCCATACACTAATTGATATGTTATATACCATGTTACTACTATGTATGCATTTTTGTATGAAAATAACACTGTAAACAAATGTTCATCCCAATCTATTATGTTTTCACTAATTAACTTGGTCAATAGTGTCCCAAGTACCTTGTTAGTATACTCAACCTGCCCATTCCCCTAAGGATAATAAGTTGTAGAACTCACATGTTTCATCAAAAAATGATCTATCAAATACTTGATGGCATCATTAATAAAATGAACTCCTTGATCTATGATTATAGTCAAAGGACATCCAAACTTGGTTAATGTGCACTCATACAAAAATTTTGTTGTGACTATTGTTGTATTAGTTATCAATGCTCTTGCTTCCACCCACTTAGTAGCATAGTCAATGGCAATAAGAATATATTTGTTCCTTGTATATCTCCCTGTTGGTTTAATTGGCCCCACAAAATCAAGTCCCCATTTCATAAATGGTTCCTCTGGAAGACTTGTGACCAACTTTGCAAGACTTTGAGTTACTAATCCTCTTGTTCTTTGACATGCATCACAAGATTTGTAATAATCATGCATGTCCCTATACATAGTTAGCCACCAATATCCAACATCAATATCTTCCTCTGCGTTATTTCTATTGCAAAATGCCTTTCTAAAGGCCCTTCATGAAGTTTTTTCATCACCATTTGTGCTTATGTTATTGTCAAACATTGTCACAATTTGTTGTCTTGGCCATTCTATATAATTCACCATTTTTCAATATAAAAAGATATGTTGTCCTGACCAATCTTTGCTTTTGTTACACCGATAACATACCCTCAATATGTCCTATTTTTAAAAATATTTTACATCATTTAACCACTCAAGCCCTGTATAAAACAAACTTACATTTGTGGTTTGATCAAACAAACTTGTGGGTTCTATACTATCCGGTAATCTTGACAATGCATATGCAACTACATGAGTTCTGCCTCACTTATACACTACTATGAAAACATATTCAAGGAACAATAATAACCATCTAAGTATTTTCCTTGAAACCTATGGTTTGTTGACCAAATAGACCAATGTTATATGATCTACATAAAAGACAAACTTATTGCCCAACAAATAATGTTTAAACTTGTGCAAAGAAAAAACCATTGCTAAAGCCTTTCTCTGTGTTGTGCTATAATTCTATTCTACTTTGTCAAAAAGCTTATAAGCATACACTATTGGTTGATCACTCTTCCTTATTACATTCTAAGACAACATAACCCACACAACTAATAAGGACGCATATGTATGAACATGAAATTCCACCTGTTAGTTTGGTGATATCAATATTAATGCTTCAATATAATTATATTTAATCAATTCCTAAGCCTTCTAAAATTCCACTATCCAAAGAAAAGTCTCTATCTTTTTTGTCAATTTAGTGATAGGTGCCATAATCACAACAATTTTTTTTATAAAACATTTATAAAACTATGCCATCTCATTGAATATTTGAATCTGTTGGGGATTTTCAGGTGGTGGCATGCTTACGATTGCTTGTATTTTTTTTGGATTTAGTAGTTTCTTTTCCTTGGAAACAATAAAACTCGAGATCGTCCTTCAAAATACCATAAATGCACATTTGTCTAGATTCATACTAATGTCATATTCTCTGCACTTTTGAAAACATAGATTAAGTTTCTGCAAATGACTCTCCATGTCACTATACACCGTAAAGTCATCTAGAAATATCTTCATAAAATTGTCCAAACACTTTCTAAATGTTTTGGTCATGATTTTCTAATATGTTGGAGGTCCATTTAAAACTTTAAACAACATCACCTTCCATATAAAAGCCCCCTAGTCCGTAACAAATACAGTCTTGTATCTATCTTTTAGAGTTATATATATTTGATGATATCTTGAATATCCATCTAAGAAGGAATATGCCTCATACCTTACTATTGTTTTCAACATTCCATCTGTAAAAGGTAATGGGTATGGATCCTTCTTTGTGGCTACATTTAGTTTTATGAAATCTATACAAATTCTTAACTTGCCATTTTTATTGGGTATCACTACTATGGGTGACAACCATGTAGCTTCTTGTACATATTCAATGAATCCAGCTGCTAACAATTTATCTATATCTTATTTGACCACTATAACATAGTTTGGATTTAATTTGTACTTGGCATGATGTGCCGACGATTTAGTAATGTCCAACTCAATTTTGTGTTGTGCTAACTCTAATGGAATCCCTTTCATATCTTTGTATGTCCATGCAAAAACATCTTTGAATTCCTACAACAATTATTTCACTTCCAACACCTTACCTGTTTCCAATTGTGCATTAATCTTGACCATATGTGGTTTTGCATCAGTTCCCCAATTGAGCTTCATCAATTGTTGATCTTTAGTTAATATCCATCTAGTTATCTACAATCCATGTGCTTTGATGTTTGATAGAATTTTGTCCACTACAACATTCCTTGGTTGATGTTTGTGGTACGTCTCTAGATACACCTTATTTCCATTACTAATTTTGGCTCATATTTGTTGCCAAGTATCTTCTTCTCTGTGTTCTTTACTTCATATCCTTATTATGAAATACTCATCTTCACATCTGTATCCATGATCCCCACATATGTGGTTTTCATAGATTAAATTGTCTTAGGTAAACTAATTGTTCCTATGGAAAACAATTTTGGTTTTATAATAAAGATGATATCTTCTTCTTCATTTGTGATGCCATTTTGATAATTGTAACACAATAACACCTCTGGTCTTCTTACTTCACTTCCCAAATGTTTGGTAACTATAATTGTTCGGACTGTCCCATTCCCTTATATGGTAACAACGTTACTTCCCCAATCATGTGCCACTTTAACATCCTTCAACCATGGTCTCCCCAACAACATGGCATAACTAGAATTTACTTCATTATTTTGAAGTACAATAAACGTAGTTATGTAAGGAATGCCATGAACATATATCTTCAGATCTCTGATCAACCCCACTAGTTTTGTGGTTGTTTGATCTACCATACTCAGATTATATGGTGCAGGTTTAGGCTTTGGAAGCCCCAACCTCAATTTTAATTGTTCTGTGATAATATTAACTCCAAAACCTCCATCCAGCAACACATCCTCTATTGTATTCTTTCCAATCTATATTTGGATAATTGCCATATGATTATCTATTGCTACAATAGTTGTCCCTACTTTTGGTACTAAACAACCAACTTGTTTCTCTATGGTTGTTTTACTTACATTTTGAGTTTTTTCTAGTTTTAGCTTTTGCCAAAGATATTTCTTTAGCTCAAGAACAATTTGTGCAATGTTTGTCAATCTTCCCTATATTACTTTGTGTTTTTGCTAGCACTATTTATTTAATACTCTATGGTACTAACAGTGCATTCATTGCTTTTATAATAATCATACCTTCTTCACATAATATTGCCACCTCCTTATGTTGTTATAATGTTAACCGCTTCATTCTTGTAATCGCAATTATGAGGTATGATTACAAACCCGCTTTAAACACAATAGTTAGAAAATTGTTTATGGTTGGTACTTGTAAACCATGAGCCAACTTTTGAATTTGCTCATAATAAATCTCCACCCTCTTAATCTCCTCCTGCTTCATGTTCTTCAACTCCATGTATATTTGCTCATCATTCTGAATCTTTCGATGACATTTGCAAAATGCCTGAGTAAGCTCCAAAAAAATACAATCAAATTTTTTTGACATGTAATTATGGCACCAGATCAATATTTCTTAGCATATAGTTAAACGCATTGATGTTATACTCTTCAAAAAATCTATGTATTTATGTTTATTACAGAATTGAACACTCTAACATGAACATCCAGATCAACATCTTCTTTGAAATCAGGATACTTAAGAGCTATTCTATTTGGCTTAACATCATGGCCATTTTTGTGATCAAGAATTGGTGTTGTTATAGCAATTGGTTCTCAGTATCCACCTTTTAAATGTATGGCATCTGCACTTCTACACCTTCTAACAACCATTGAATTCATTAGTGGTGATCTACAGTCCTATTCCCATGAATAGTTGTTATCAAATTAGTAAACACCATTTGAGGTATGCCAACAACTCTAGTAATAGCTGTTGGTAGTGCGAACTTTGATTCAGATTCCTTCTTGCCGAAACTCCACATAATCTGCTACCCAATTTTGTTACAAACCAATTAATACTCCCCTTCTAACAACATCTATGTTGGGCTCAACAACCATTTCCACTCTTGTGATTGTTATACATGCATTAAGTGATTCAATAACTCCTACGCCAACATGTTGTCTTTGGGTTTCAACAACTACCGCTTTTGACACTATTGGTGAAGTTGTGTTGACTCAAGATTTACGTTGTTCTTGTCTACGGTTACCCAATGGTATCCTTTGTGGTGTAGTATGTGGGTGTGAATACACTTCTAGTTTTCTACTCCTAGTTTGAATAGAAAAACAAATTTGTTGACTTTGTGGTCCCAATTGACTTCCCAACTCCATGCCTCTAAAGTTGTTTTGGACTACAAAAATTCCTTATTCCTATTCCTGTGGTTGATCTATTAATGTTCCTACCACATTTTGTAACTCCACATGCCTAGCAATACCTATTCTAATGTAAATACGCACAAAAGGACAGTCCTTGATTACATGTTTTTTTTCCTCACATAATGCACAAACCCTTGAAAATAACATGATCATCTTCAAATCCACATATTCATGATCCCATGTTTCATTGTGTACTTTGGTTGCTAATTCTGGATTTCCTTGATGTGAGTATGACTGCAATACTTCATCCAACGCATTCATTTGTGCTTCTGCATACTTAGATGATCTTGGGTAATTTTCTTCAATCTCCTCAAACACATCAACATTGGTGTTTTCATCCACCTCCTAGTATTCCACGGTTCATAATAATCTAGAGATGCAGATTGATACACAAACATGGGTTGTCACTACAACAAAAGGTGTCCTTGTATGCCAAGTGATTTCACTAGATTTTTGAGTGAATTCATTGGTTGTAGTGAATGGGGACTAGTGAAGAAGTAATGAATTCACTAGTCTAGTGAATGGGGACTAATGAACTGCACCCACATTTTGTAATAATGTGCATACTTCCTATAACATCCTTCTTTTGGCTAGTTATTAACTCTAGACTTGAGATTTCATGCGGTTTTATAGTATTTGATCAAGTACTATAGAAATCCTTGTTCCGTCTTGATTTCTGTGACTTTGAACCATAGATTTTGGTTGAAAAATATACTACATCCGCTCATTCAGATGAGTAGTCAACTACATATGTTTCTATGTAGATCGTTGTCTAGAACTGTGCCTTTTCTAAAGACCCCTAGTCCATACATCTTGTCATACCACTTCTTGTGGTAGAAACGACATGTGCCTCGCATGCCTTTCCTCTATTTTCAAAATTTGTCCACCCAACATCAAATTTTGAGATGGGGTTTTCGTAAGTCATGCATACTCCTCTCCATCTTCAAAATTGTCTTCTATTTGTTTTTTAATAACTTGCCAATTTGTTTCCAAATCTAATTGTTGATGTAAACTCCAGGTCACCATCTGATTCATCTTGTTTCACAATTCTTCATCTTTAGAGTCTATAGATTGCTTTGTAGTCCTTACAACGTCAACCACATAGACTTCTAATACTTTCTAACATACCCCTTAAAATTTTGAATTAAAAAAATAACAATACTATCTAGACACTCTCATCTACATGATACAAAAAAATTTATGGAAAGCATTCCCATTATTGAAAGAAAAAAAATCCCCACAAAATGGTCACCAAATGGTAGAAGTGAAATTAAAATTCCTGCAGAATATTTCACACCACTATAATAATATATTCGCATTTCACATGCTTATGTTTGTTATTTTTGTTTTAAATCTTCAACAAATTTAACAGTACCATTCATTCCAACATCAAATTCATGTTTATTGCATATAACTAAAATCTGCACTTCAGAATACATTATAAAAAATTCCAGAAGCAAGATTACAATTCATTTCATCATAATTTAACAATACAAAAAATCCACACAAAAGATGAACATAGAATTCACTATAGAAATCTATGCTTATTTGTATTACTAAAAACATGAATCCAAATTCAGTGTATCCCATGTTCTATTTTTTTTAAATCCCAAAACAACACTTAAAATATGTGCTATATCAAAACAAAATCCGTGGTTTTCTACCGCAAGTACCTCCAATTCTTCCTATTCTTTCTTCAAACTCAGTCATTGTCTTTTTTTCTTCTATTCTCTTTGTTCTCCATAACTCCCCCCTTTAAAACCATCCCAAGTCACATCATAATGATCCAAAACAACAAGAGTTTAAAATTCAAACTAACAAAATTCCCTAATTAGTCCCTATCTTAACTGCCATATTCATCCCAAATCACATACTCAGCTTACCCTTTTAACAAACGAACTCAATTTTAGATGGCTATTATGGGTATCAATAGATATCCATTGCACCATAAAACATGTACAAGATGGTTTTTCTAATAGATTGGGGAACATTCATGTGGCTACTCATCATCTTTGGAATAAAAAATGGACCTCTTACTTATTACTGAATAGTAAATTAAACATTTAAAGAATACCTGGATCAATTCATAAAGATTTTTCTAGATGACTTCATTATTGCAATGATATGGACACACACATGTCCAAGTTAAGGCTATGTTTTCTCAAATGTTAGGAATATGGTATTAGCCTGAACCTTGAAAAATGTGTTTTCATGGTATTTTCAAGAATGATCTTGGGATTCATAATTTTTAAAGAAAGGAAGTTACAAAATCCCAAGAAGATACATGCATTAGTGAACATGTCAATTCCCACCAACCCACAACACATATAGGTGTTAAACAACACAACATAATTTTATTAATGTTTCATTAAAGATTTTGCATTCATAATAACACTTATGACTAAGCTAATGCAAAACACAACTATTTATGTGAACAATTGAATGTTAATAAACATGGGAGCTCATTAAGAAGTAATATTTCAAGCTTTGATAATGGTTTCACCTAATTAAGTTGAGAATTCAAGCTCAACTGATTAGGTTTCATTAGTTACTGGAGTAGGAAAGTAACTAAATCACTTTCACAAGGTTGAATGACTTTCTTTACTTATATTAGCTTAGTTATTTGTGGTTTGGTCTTTTAGTTAAATACCTTGGTGTTAATGGTTTGCCTTTTTTTTTTTCATTGCACAAGTTTGTGTATTTCATGTGACAAGCACCTTGAGGAGTTTTTGATGTTATGTTTTGTGTTATGAACATCATGTTTTAGTTTCCTTTCAATAAAGATTTATGTTTGCACTTGAGTAGATCTCTTATTTATTAACATGGTATTAGAGCTTAGGTTGTTGAACGAGAAAGTTAAAAGAGATCTAGAACTAGAAAGTCTCTAGAACTAGACCTTGATAGTCTCTAGTAATATCATAAGAGTTTTTCAAGCGCAAAAGAGAAACGGGGAAAAGAAAGAATGTGAAGAAAAAGAAAAGAAAAGAAAAGAGGTGAGAGGAGATCAACATATTAAGGGTTGTGGAAGTCAAATCTTTAAATCTAGATCTAGATCTACTATGAAAAGATCTTGGAGTGAAACTTGAAGAGATTATAGAACATTATAAAACGCTTTTATTATCAAATTTTCAAAAGAAAAGGATATGTTTTGTGAGAGTTATGAACCTTTGAAGACTCTATGCCAGATCTGGTTTTTTTGTCATATTTCCTTTGTTTGAGCATTTTTGGATCTGCAGCTTTGGGATCTTATAGATCATAAAGGAATATATATGTGAGAGAAATTTCATGTCATTTGGATCTATATTGAAAGAGCTCCAAGCGTTTAAAATTTCAGTTTCAATTTTGAAGTCAATTTTTTTTTAAAGTGATAACTCTTTGTGATCATCATCAATAGAGCTGAAATTTTGAGTAAATATAGAAGACATATGTTAAATGTGTCTTCCAAAATCTCAAGGAGTTTGGAGTTTCTTAGAGCAAATTGTAAGTCATTTTGTGTTCAAGTCATAGTTTGAGGTGACTTCAAGGAAGTATCAAGATTTCTCATTTTATGAAGTTAAATGAACTGAAATTTTGAGAGATGGTACTAAACATAGTTGTTCATGGTTCACCAAGATTTCAAATCGATGCAAGGTCATATGTGAATAGTGTAGCTTTGCAAAGTTGCTATGACAAAAGTTTGTTTTGAGAAGATATTAAAACAAAATTTTGAAGTGGAGCAAATACAACTTGGGAGAACTTGAAAAAAGGAGTTTGAAGATTGGGAAGCGCAAATACATTATCAAGACCTTCATACAAAAGTGTGGTATGTAATCATGTACTTAATATCATACGAAATATTATACGAGATACGTACATATACGTAAAACCTATGTATAATATAGAATTTCATATAATACTCAAGACATACATACATATGCAAGGTCCATCTTGTTCAACCCTGACCTTAACCCTAATCCTTAAAACCTAAGGAAGGAAAACCTTAATCCTAATCCTAAAAACCCAAGGAAGGAATTAAAATCATTTGTGAAACCCCAAAAATACATTGAGTGTTGCCTTGAGAAATGGCGTACGGTCTTTTTCAAATTATAATTGAAAAACTAGACAAGAATAATTTCAAAGTGTGGAAATTTAGGATTATGAATTTTTTGATGGGGAAAGGCTATTGGGAATTCATAACTGGTGATGAGAAAAAAATTCCTCTCCCAGAAAACCCCACACAACAACAAATTCAAGCCAATAAAACTTGGCATGAAAAAGTAAGGAAAGTCTTGTATTGGCTTTCTGTGAGTGTGTCCGATTCTATGATTATGCATATTCAAGATGCAAAATCACCCAAGCAAGCTTAGGACACATTGGTGAAGATGTATAGCACCAATACATAAGCTCACAAAATGCAGCTCAAGCAAAAGTTGCATAATCTACAGAAAAACAAGATGAACATCAGTGACTATTCTACAAAAGTGAAAAATCTTACATAGGTTCTTGCATCTATAGGAGCCCTTATAGATGATGAAGATTTAGTGGCCATCACCTTGAATGGATTTGGAAAAGACTATAGCCAGTTTCGTACTTCAATTATAGTTCAAGAAACATTTCCCAATTTCCAAGACTTAATAACATTATTTATAAATGAAAAGATGATAATTATTGGTACTTCATCCAATGGAAGATCACAAGAAAGTGCTTTCTATTCAAATACTAATAGAGGTAGATGTAGAGGTGGTAAAACTTCATTTCGAGGTTAACACGGAAGTTTGCATGGTGGACATCATCAACATGAAGGTCAACTTCATGTTGGTGGATGAGGAAACTTTAGAGGAAGAGGAAGTCGTGGAGGTCGTGGTGGAAGTCATCGAAGTCAATAACCAAATAGCGACTCAAATTGCTATTACTGTGGGAAACCTAAGCACATGGCAAAAAATTATTATCAAAGGGAGCATGATGCACGAAATGGAAAGCTGCAACAAGGGAATTATGCATCAACTAGCAATCAAGGTGATGAACAACTATTTGTGATGCAGCACATGACAAATTCAATGATAGGAGGTCTATCAAATAATAATGTCTGGTATGTGAATTTTGGAGCTTCAAACCACATGACTAGTCATGGAAAATGGTTTAGAAACACAAAGGATTTGAAGACACTGAGGTTTGTGGAAACTGGTGATGACACTACACATCCCATCACACAAATTAACAAGGTGCCATTGTCCATGCAAGATGGGCAAACAAAGTACTTGAAAGATGTACTTCATGTTCCAACCATAATAAAAAATTTGGTTTCCATAGGCCAAATGGTGGAACAAGGTTTACAAGTGACATTCAACCCTAATGGATGTTTTGTGGAAGACATGAAGAACCAAGGCAAATTGATTGCAAAAGGGGAAAGGAATGGACGAATGTTCACCTTGGATGTGAACATGCCTAAGGTGAATTCCATATTATTCACACATGGAAAAGGAGTTGGAAACATCAGAATTTGGCACAAGTGGGTTGGCCATGTTGATTTCCAACGTTTTAAATTGATGGAAAAACAAAATCTTATTAGAGGTCTTCCCAAATTTGGAACAGAAGAAGTGATGTCAAAAGTTTGTGAAACATGCCAATTGGGGAAACAAGCTAGGCATCCATTCCCAGCTCAAATGACTCATGTAAGTTCCAAACCTTTGGAAATGATCCACTCAGATGTGTGGACCGCGAAGACAGAATCCATTGGAGGATATAAGTACTATGTGAGTTTCATTGATGACCACACAAGGAAGGTGTGGGTCTACTTCATGAAACATAAAGGTGAAGTGTTTCAACATTTTTTGAATTTCAAAGCAATGGTGGAGAAGGAGAAGGGTGTGAGCATTAAGTGCTTAAGTTCCGATGGAAGGGGAGAGTATTTTTCAAATGAATTCAGTGAGTACTTAAAGGAACATGGAATTTAAAGGAAATACTCATGTAGTTATTCCCCGCATCAGAATGGAGTTGTTGAAAGGAAAAATAAGCACATTGTAGAAATATCACGTGTCATGTTGAATGAGAAGAATTTGCCAAATTATTTTTGGGCTGAAGCAGTAGCAACTGAAGTCTATATAATGAATCGAACACCCATAGTGACAGTTCATGGCATGACACCCGAAGAAAAATTCACAGGCAAGAAACTTGATGTTTCACATTCCAAAGTGTTTGGTTGCATCACATACGTGCATGTTCTTGACGAAAAGAGATCAAAACTAAACCCAAAGTTGAGAAATGTATCTTCATTGGATATTCCTTAGAAGAAAAAGGATATAGATGTTTCAACCTTTCCACTCGAAAGTTATAAATGAGTAGAGATGTTGTGTTTGATGAAATGGTTAGTTGGTACTCACCACTACAGATATCAAAAGATAGAGAGGCTAGAAATGGTGATGTTTCATCAAATGTGGAACAAAAATCACAATCAATTAATGAACCACAAGAGTCTTCAATTAGTGGGTCCAATAACACTCCATGGAAAGGAAGATTAAAATCTTCAAACATTGTACATGGTAGTTTTCAAACATCATCTAGAAATTCTCATGTAGATGGTGAGTCAAATGATTCAAAAAACAATGTGGGTGATGAAAAATCAAGAATCCTTTCAATCACTACTCCCGGAGCTCTGATGACCAAAAAAAATTTGAAAACACCTAACAACAACAATGGAGTATGACGATCCACATGAGTCAAGTACCCTATACAAAGACTCATATATGATGGCTTTGTAGTTCATCATTATGCATACATGGTGAGAATTATATAAGAGGTTGAACCCACTTGTTTTGAACAAGCAGTTGGAAACCTTCAATGGGACAATGCCATGGATGAAAAGATGGTGACATTGGATGCTAATGCAACTTAGGAATTGGTATATTTACCAAAGGACAAAAAAAAATTGGGTGCAAAATGGGTGTACAAAGTTAAGCACAATGCAGATGGATCTGTGAGTAAATACAAAGTAAGATTGGCTACCAAAGGTTATGCCCAAACTTATGGCATAGATTATGAGGAGACCTATAATCCAATTGCAAAAATGACAACTATAAGAACAATCATTGTTATGGCAATAACAAAAAGATGGTCTTTACATCAAATGGATGCAAAGAATGTTTTTCTTCATGGAGATTTACAAGAAGAAATGTACATGGAAAAACCACTAGGTTGTGTGGACCAAACACATCCTAATTTGGTTTGTAGGTTGAAGAAAGTTGTGTATAGCTTGAAGCAAGCACCTAGAGCTTGGTCAAACAAAATAGGTTGGTATCTTGTCACAAGTGGATTTCAAACATCCAATGCATTTTTTTCACTATATGTGAAAAAGACAGATCATGGGATTATAGTCATAGTCATCTATGTTGATGATTTGATTATCACAGGAGATAGTGAAACAAACATCTTTGATTTGAAAAAGCTTTTGAAGCAAAAGTTTGAGATGAAAAATTTGAGAGAGTTGCGTTAATTCCTCAACATTGAGGTAATCTAGTCCCCTAAAGGGATATGGTTACTACAAAGGCAATATGCCTTGAACAAATTATCTAAATATGGGATGACACGTTGTAAACCCATTTCAATTCCATTGGAGCAAAATGTGAAGTTAAGTGCAGATGAAAGAAACCTTGTGGAGGATACCACTATGTATAGGCGCATAGTGGGGAGTTTGATTTACATGACCATCACAAGGCCAAATTTGAGTTATGTAGTTGGAGTGATGAGTCAATTCATGCAAACACAACAAAAGCCACATTTGGATGCAGTGAAGCGCATACTGAGGTACATAAAACATATTTTGCAATGTGTAATTTTTTATGAAACCAAAAACCAGTTATAAGTACATGGATATAGGGATGTTGATTGGGCTAGCAATGTTTCAGATAAAAGATCAACCAATGGTTTCATGTTTTCTTTTGGAAGTGGTGTTGTTAGTTGGATTGGTAAGAAATAACCAATAATTGCACTATCAAACACAGAAGCAAAATACAGAGGCACAACAATTATTACATGTGAAATAGTTGGTTTCCAAAACTACTTTCAAATTTGGGACAGTTAGTGGATGTTCTTATTGTCATTTATTGTGATAATATCATTAGCATACTACTTGTTAACAACCCGATCTATCATGTTAGGACAAAACACATTGAGGTGCACTACCACTTTATTATAAAAAAAAATTAGCAAGAAAAATTAACCTTATTCATGTTAATACTGAAGATCAAGTTGACATTTTCACAAAGGCTTTAGCTATAAATAAGCTGAAGAAGTTTTAAAAAATGTTTGGTGTATTAGAAGTGGGTTTAAGCTTGAGGGGGAGTGTTGAGAATTCAAGCTTAATTAGTTAAGTTTCATTAGTTACTGGAGTAAGAAAATAACTAGGTTACTTTCACAAGGTTGAATTACTTTCTTTACTTATATTAGTTTGGTTATTTATGGTTTGGTATTTTAGTTAAATACCTTGGTGTTGATGGTTTGGCTCTCTTTTCTTCATGGCACAAGTTTGTGTATTTCATGTGACAAGAACCTTGAGGAGTTCTTGATGTTACGTTCCATGTTATGAACATCATGTTTTAGTTTCCTTTCAATAAAGATGTATGTTTGCACTTGATTAGATTTCCTATTTGTTAACACATTTGTATGGGGTTGCTAACTAGCTTCTTACATGCATATGTATCATTCATGGTGTGTTATGGCACATTTTCTATTTCCACCAAATGTTTGGTGAAGGATTACAATAAGGAGATGCATCCAAATTGGTGGCAAGGTTTTGGGATTTCAAAACCAAAGGAAAAGGTGGACAGTCAAGTGTTTAGAAACGAAAAAATAATCATCAATATTATAATGATTTGAAACACAACAAGATGAACATAGGAAGTAAGTTTCCTTCAAATCACAAGTTCTTGTTTCATTTTGTATTTTTTTGTTCTCTTTGTGTTTGTTCAAAAAATCTAGATCTTGAAATTTTTTGTGTAATTTGTGTAGTTTTAAACTTCAATGTATAGGTTGTTTAAAAAGGAAATAAGACAAAGTTATGGGCATAAAACATTCATGTGCTTCTAGAACCCATATGGATAGTTAGGGTTTAGTAGTGCACTTTTAACTTGAAATCCATATGTTCATAGAAGTGTCGTACTATGGGACTTCATGATGCGGTTTAAGGTGGTCAGATTTCTATAATACAATACATGGAATTCGACTATGTTGGAATGCAAAGTTGCAAGAGCATTTGGGAGCCATATGTATTTTTATGAACTTCATGTGCAAAATTTTAATTTAATGTGACTTTGTGTTGTACTCTATAGGTTGGCAGGGACTTTTGTGGATTGTAATTTCAGTTTTTATGGACTTAGAATATATCCAGTCCATAAGAATTATTTTAAGTGGATTATTTGGACTAATTGTAGTTAGCCATGAAGAATTTGTGTACTTTGATTAATGCATGGTTAAAGTCCAAGTTTGTATGTGAGTACTTTGATGGAGTTCAAGTCCATCATTTCCCATTTTGATTATTCATGTTGTGTAATTGTGGACTTTGTGTACAATCAAGCCAATTATGGTTCTTTGTAGTGCATTCTTTGGATTCAAGGTACTTAGCATAGGCATATTTGTGTACTCAGAGTCTGTTGAACTCAAATCTAGCTTTGTATGTGGTTACTTTGATGGAGTTCAAGTCCATCATTTTTCCACTTTGTCCATGCATAGTGTACATTTGTGTATTCCACCCACCATGTGTGTAGTCTTACTCCACTATTTTCAAAAGCTTCATGTAAATTGTGGACTTAAGTGTTGCAGAATCCATGAAGTGGGCTTATTTGATGTTCATGCAAATTTGGAGCATGTAATATAACCAACTACATGGATCTTTTGTGGACAATAGAAATTCATACATATATGCCATGGACAAGATGGTTTGAAGGACTTAAGTTGTTCCTTGTGATATATTTTGATAATCACAAACTGATTGATATTGATTATAATATGGGGTGATGTTTCTTGATTGTTAATTGCAAATTTGTCAAAAACCCTTTTGGAGACAAGCATAAGCTTCTCCACCCACACCTATGACAAAATCATGTTAGTCCTAGTGTTGGGAATGTTCATTGGTTAGCACTGGACTCTCAACGTGCTATTAAACAACAGTGTGATGGTGAGGTGTCATCACCAAAACGTGCACCTATTGGAAGGCAAAGCCATGGCTCATAACCACTTCCATCTCCTTTAAAAATAGTTGTGGATGCACTAGTTGTGGCTATAGAAGAAAAGGTTCAAGTGGTCCCAAGAGGTTCAAACAAAAAGATGTTGGCATTTAAAGAACCTGACAACTTTCTTGAGCTTGATGAAAACCATGTAGTAGAAGAAGGTGATGTAGAAGGGCTTGTTTCAATGGAGGAGACAAATGCAAGTAAAGAAGAGGCAAACCAATATGTAGAAAAACATCCCATATCAGATCTACCAAATTTTGGTAATAAAGAACCAAAAACTTCAAAACGTGGAAAGAAGGTTGTTAAACCTATGGTTGAGTGTGTTTTTACAACAAATATTATTATGCACGCTATTAGGACAACTTAAGCCATTGATAAGGGTCTTGGAAAGGTCAGAAATGTCATGGTAGGTGCAAATGACAATTTGGGACCTACCATTTTTTTTACTAACTTTTGAAATCCATTTGTTTTGTGTAGTTACATATATGGAGAACTATTTATTTGTTTTAACTTGGGTGCATTTAATTTTGGGGCTAGGTGGACAAAAGCTTCCTATTGGACAATAAGTTTTAGTTGTTGATAAGGTGAGAATATATGTTAACTGAATGGCATATTGGAAAAGTTTGTGGGCATATTTTTGGAAAATCATTATTTGTGTAAGGTAATGAAGGTGAATTTCATACGTTATTTTTGGTGTTCAAATTCATGCAATTGCCACAAGTATATTCACTAAATTATGATTTTGTAATGTAAGTATTTTAGTGAATGTTGCTCCTTCAAAAACACATTTGTGTGCAATCATAAGGTTTTCTAAATTTTTTGCCTAAGGGGTGCATGGTAACATTGTTCATGATTAGGCATGTTTAATAACATGTGCCTACACATCATTTGGATTTTTGAGTGCAATTTGTTCAAAGGTAGTGAAGCCATGGGTTATATGTATTGTTTTGCTTGAAGTGTTACATTACACTAATCAAGTATGTTTTGAACCCTGGTTAATTGTTTAGTGTAACCATGGCATAAATGTTGGACCACTTGATTATGTTTTCGTTCACCTTTTTTTTGTGGTAATCCGTAATTTGCTACATTTCAATATTCATTGTCAAATGTTTTACAAGAGGTAGAATTTTAAAATACATTGAACTTGCATTATATTCTAGGATAGGTTTGATTATTTTATTTCTTTCAATATTGAATTGCCAATGTTTTGAGTGTTCACCATTATGTTTTGATGTGTAGGCAATAGATTTAAGAGATTTCTAAAACAACCATAAGTAATTATGATTGGCACAATTGAACTCATATCTACCAAATGGTAAAAAAATCATGGACCATGGCCCCTACTCAAATAGAATTTTAGGTTTTTATAAGAACATGTGTTATGATGCTCCAAGTTATTGAATAGTAGGAATCAAGATAGCTTTGTTGTATACAATATGTTGTTTTATGCCCATATGGAAATTGGGTACCAAATCTTGGAGCATCCTGGCCTTGTGGCTAAGGTATGGCAACAAATTTGCTTGATGTGTATTGAAAGGGAAAAATGACTATATAAGGTGTTGTGGCAATAGTTATTTGATTGTTTATAAATTTTTCAGGTTAAACTAGGTGAGGCAAGCACGAAAGTGGATACACCTCCTCCATTCATGGCATAATCACAACCTTCATACAAGTAATCAATATTGCATGAATTGGAGAGCTTTTCATACTTGTTAATCATCATTTTTCTTGACTGATTAAAAGCATTCGGAGGATGTTTATGTTTTCACCCACTTTCACTTGCTATTTTTTTCCTTTTCTAATTATTTCATAAGCTTGCATAGGTTGTTTGGTTCGTGACTAGAATAGTAGGATCAATTTGTATATCGCAGTGGACGACCAACTTTGAAACTCCTACACTAGTGGAATTATCCTAATTATTAATATCAAATCTATTTGGAACCATTGGGTTTAGGTACTTGACTTTGGTCAAGGATAGGATAGTTGAAGAAAGCTAAGTTGATGGGTGTGGTGAAATAGGCAAAAGTATGTTCATCAACAAAAATAAAAATATTGCAGTAGTTTAATCAACGCACACTCAATCATTTAACATGTCTTTACTTTTACTACTCCTTGAGTTATGAGCACACCAATTCTATTGTTGATATTCAAGGGTAAAGTTTCTAATCATTAAGGCAACAAACAACAAATATGTAGTATGCTTTTGGAATTTTGGAGTTCATCCTTTATCAAGATTTGATTTGTGTTTACTAATTGACAAATAAATTTCTTAAGTGTTTTTTTGGGTATTAGGACATTGCTTGCCTTGCATTGGGCAACAACTCTCCAACATGATGAATTAGGGTAGGTGTGTTTGCCTTTATGAACTTTTGTATCAATGCATGTATGTGCATTACATCCTTATGAGTGCAACACGATGTTAATGTATTGATTCAATGTTTGTAATTGTGGAATAGAGTTATTAGCCTTCCTAGTTTCCCAAGATGCAAAGCTTGAATATGATATTAAGCTTTTCATGCAATTGGCATGTCAAGACAAGATGATTGCATCACAGTAAATTTTGGTAGAATTGTAAGCTTATGCAACAATAGAATGTGGTCAATATCTTGTTTTTGGTTGTGTATTCTATATTGGGGCATTTTATTAAAGAACATGCATGGATTACCAATTGAAGTTATTTTGTGGTTGGAGTAGTCCAAACTTTACCAAATTTGTTGTTATGGAATTATTTGACCTACAACCTATATGACCACATAAATAAACTTCGATCAAAGACCTTACGTTACAATTTTCACTCCAATCAATAGGTATTAGGGTTTGGCATATGAACATATGAAGATGATGAAATTGGCAATTTTGGCTTTGTGTAGTTGTGACAATATTTGTATTACTTGGGGAGAATTCAAACCATTCAACTTGAGTACATTGCTGCTAAGGAATGTTTGTTACAAACTACCCACAAGACTCCATCAAGATGCCACAAGTTTTCAAATCCAATGTATATGGCAAGTGGGAAACTATTGTTCATTTTCTTTTAAAGGAGATTTCAAAATGCACAACTTTCATGGAAGAGGGGATGCGCAAAGTTCTCCTACCCTACTTTGAGCTCACCAATGTATGTGTGTCAATCCATGGCCATGAACAATTTTCTTCATTTTTTGGTTGACTAGGCTTTTCCTTCTCTCAAGATGTTGACTTCAAATGTAACCTTTGGAATGGGTTTCACTATAAGATGTGCATATTGGAGATCTGGAGTTTTTCTATGCAGTTGTTGATAAGAATGCAAGTGTGTTTTATGTTGACAAAACTCACAATTTGATTGTGTACCTATGAGATAATGTCATCAAGACTTGCCTTCACAACATTAATATCTAATATTCCCATATCTCATTGAGGGATGTTGCATCAAAATTACATTTAAATTCAACTATTGTTATTGTTGATGCCAAGAGTATTGTTACAAAAGCCATTCAAGATGGAGGCAATGATGCTAGTGTTGATCACAATAAAGGTTGGATGCAATCAAAGGAGACTGGTGATATATATTCGACACAGGTTAAAAATCTTTAGAAAAAATTGGGGTCGATGGGTAATCATTTATGAGGAGTTGCCATTTTAAATGACCTTCAACACAGGGAATGTCTCTAAATGTTAGGTGGCTTTTGATTTAGCATTGTAGCATTTTTTCAACAATCTGAAATTTCCAAGAGCCTCAATAAGCATTCCATTTTCCCATTGCATTTTGTCTCAATATTCATAATGAAGTTGTGAAGGCCTTGAGGTTCTCACCATATGCTCATAAGAAAGAGCTTGAGAGTGCCAAGAAATGGCATGAACATCAACAACAAGAACTGGAACTTGCAAAACATAATGCTAAGAAGATGATGATAAGTTTTAGACCTTTATGAACTTTCTCTTGGAAGCAATTGTTGTTATTTTTGTTGTGATGAAAAATCTCCTCCTATTGTTGTACATCCACAAAAATTCAATTATGAGTTTTGTTTATGCCCTACAATTTTGCCACAAAAGACTATCAAATGTAAAGGTAGGACATTTTGTAAGAGGGGTTTCTTTACTTGGCAAACACTATTATGTTACACTTCTCTTTTTGTATGTTATTTGCAAGTTAGTGGTTCTTCGTGGGTGTAGATTATGTGTTTGCCATCAATCCTTTCTTGCTAGTTCTCATGTAATGCAAGAGACATTTACATTATTGCTTGTGTAATATGGTTTGAATTTTCTCAGAAAACCCAAGAATGTGGTTCTCGTAAGATTGTTTCTTTCAAAATGATAGCTAATATCATGACTAGAAGTCTTCTTGTTGTTTTTGAAAAGGTGACAATATGCAAGTTTTTGTACAATTTTTGTCCTTAGGGGAACATATTATGGGATACTTTCTCTACTTTGAATGTCTAGTTCTGGTCAAGTTGATGGGGGAGTGATAGCTCTATATATTGGTAGGTAATGAAAGTGATGATGCAATCCATATTTGTGATTGATAGTCACAAGGATCATGCTCTTTAATTCTTTTTTGTTTCATATTCTTTGGTTGATTTAGGTGGAACTAGCACAATTGATCTTGTCCAAGTGTGTCCGAGGTAAATGTGTTTGTGAAGTTTTTTTTTCCAATGTCATTGAATCACATTATTGTATTTGGTTATATTTCAGACTAAGAATTGGGCGAATCCCTTTCAATGAACATTATATGACAAAAGTTGTAGGTTTTGAAAGTTATTTGGCATAACGTCTTCAATAGGATGTGTAATTGTTTATGTTAAGTTCATGTCTCATTTGCTCTTTGAAACTGCTATTTCTAGTTGTTTTTAATAGGTTAGTTTAAATTGACAGTAAGTGATTTTCATGATTGAGACTATTGTTCATAGTGTGCAAGCATTATGTGAATATGAATAGACTAGGTGATGGTGATAATAGCTATGATGGGATGAGTGACTATGCAATAAAGGTCTCCAAAATTGAGGCTTTAAAGAAAACATTGAATCAACATAATTCTCAAAGGGGCTATGGGTTTGGAACTAGCCATTTTTCCTTTCAGAAAATTTTGACAACTTGAGAACAATCAACACTTGAAGTAATGTATTTTCTTTTATTAGCCATATATCTCACATCTCTGAACAAATGCTAGATTTTTTGTATAGTAGGATTGTATTGTATACATAACATAATAATTAACATAGTTATTATGTGTCCTAGTTAGCCTCATGAGTCCTTGAAATGGAGTCTAGTCCACTTTAATTAGCCTCATTAATCCTCTTTTATGGATTGTAATCTCAAGGGTCCCACAAAATTCACTTCATGGATTGTAGTCCATTATCATGGACCCTAAAGTCCTTTTTCATGCACTATAGTGGATTACCATCCACAAATTGCATAACTAGCTGGTTAGGTCTATAAAATTGCATTGCAATTACAAAAGAAAAAGAAGGAAAATGTAATTTGGAATTAGATTGTAATTTGTAATTAGCTTCTTTTTGTGTCCAATTCAATCTCCCTAGATTCACATCTAACCATAGTATTGAATGCAAACTACATCCATCAGCACAAATGGCCAACTAAGTTCACAAAAGAGAATGAATAATGTTAAATTTGTTCCACAAATTCTTATTTAGGAACAAATTCATGTATACCCAAACTTATACAACTTCCTTGATAAACCTTTGTTTACCTTAATCAAACTATGCACAACCCATGTCCATTTTTGTACATGATCTAAGTAATGCTTTGAACTTTGGCATGATGATTCATGTAATGAACTTCACAACCATTTTCATTTTGAAAATAACACTAAACCAAGGTCCTATAAAATTCAATACTAAAACTTGATAATCTCCATTGTTTGTATAAATTTGAAATATTTTTCAAAATGTTCTGTAATTGTTAATACTATAACAACATCAAAGCAAGAAGAGATCCAGGAGTAGAAAACATGAAATTGGTTTCCTCATTATTGCCATTGTCATAACCAACATGTAAAGATCATGCCCTTATCCTTGCAATTAGTTACACAAAATATACATAAAAGCTTTCCTTTAATTTAAAAAAATCCAAAAGGCAACAACCCTTCACCAAATAGATTCCATCAAGTTCTTGATATGGTGCCACAACACATCAATGAAAAAGCATTAATGGAAAATCCAAGCAAACATACAAATGTACAAAGTTTTCCAATATTTTTAAAATGTACAATTACCTAAATGCAAGTTTGAACATGTGTTGTACATTGTTTGCCCAATTAAAGAATTAACTTAAATTCTAGAAACTCGGTGAGGAGTTGAACTTCATACACAACCCATTGGTGTTGAATTACACTACATTTCATGTCACACATAGGTTAGTATAAACATCATGTTTCCCACAAATCATTTTATAGTACTTTGCAAATTAGGATCAATCATCAACATCTAAAATAGCCAAAATAGACTTTATGACATGTTTTGCATAAGCTAGTAATTCATATACATGATTGTTACCACGAACACAATGGTGTTTTGGGAGCATTGGGAATTTGATAGCTCGTACGAAATGAAAATAAATAAACACAATTTGAGATGCCTCCGATAAAACATAAAAGTTTTTAGTTATGCCCCATTTTCGATAATAGGTACTTGCAATTACATCATTACCAACCTCATATGAAGAACCCCACACATCAATAAAATCATTTTTAACTTTATGAAGAGGCCTTGAGCATTTGATAATCCAAAACTCTTAGCCTTCATCATTATCAATAGTTGCATTGATAGCAAAATTATATCATATTTCCAAACAAGCAACAAGTGCATCTCCATCCTCACCATAATCCCAATTAACATTTTCTTCTTCCATAATAGATCACACAAAACAAGTATCGGCAAGCTTTAATGTTTCTAGCTTCCATTCCCTTGTCCATTTAACATATAAACATGCAAACCATTCTCTCTCCATGCAAAAACAAAAAAAACATGACAAGTTTTTAATCATTAGTTTAATCACATCATATTGATTCAAGGCACATACAAAATGCATTTTCTGGGTGCCAGGAATGGGATGACAAGCATAAGTAGTGTTTCAATCAACATCATCATCACCTATGAGCCAAAACAACCTTTTTACTGGCTTGTAGTGTCCAATTTACTTAAGGTTTTTGGCCTTTCAGATAATCTTTCACATAGGAAACTTATAACATTTGTTACATTTCGTAAAGGCACCCCATGAGCATTCAATTGTTCTTGTTGCAAAAATCGTTTGATGACAACCCCAACTCTGTCATGAACTCCTTTCCCACGTCCAGTTTCGAAAAATGACTAAATCATTGCACAACCACCTGTCAAATTAAGAAAATGTCCCACAAAATACCAAGGCTTATGCGATTTGAATTGGCCTACACAACATTTGACCAAACAAAGTGAGTAGAAAGGGCATATCCTTCCTCAACCATGTAATTCCAATGCTTTTGTAAGCACAATTCACTACTACAAAAATGGGGTGTAGTTCACTAGCCTAAATCACTATAGGACCTTAAAAGTGAAATTAGTTCACTACATTTTAATGATTTCACCCTAGTTAAAGTTATTTCATTATAATATCACTATGTAAACATCGTGTTTCACTACTAGTTGACATAATTCACTATTATAATTTACTATGGTAAATATGATTTTTATGTTGTTGTTTTAAATACTTGTGCTATTTTATGATATACCCTATATTAATTTAGGCTACCTTAGTTATTTTAATTTATACCCTAAGTTATTATAGGTTATTATAAATTATTATACCCTAAACTATTAATCCAAAAAGGAGTGGGATTTGTACTAGTAGGATTTGTAGTAGTAAAATTTGTAATAATAAAACCATAGATATGGAAATTGTAGGTACAATCAAAGCCATCAATAACCTTTTGCATGTTGTTGAAAGTTGTTGAAAGTTCATCAATTTCAACATGATAAATGCAACATGTGTTTCAATCTTTCATTTTTCGCACAAAAAATGGCCTAACTCTTTCAAACATACACTGTCTAATTATAATAGTAGGGTGCACAACATGAAATCTTAAAAAGAATCTAGTTTATACATGAAAATTGAAAGATTTTAGTCTATAATTCATAAAAGTCCTCAAAGAACACATAAGTCCAAAATTAAGTCCATAGATGTACATTCTAGCAAACAATAGTCCAACATGCAATCCATACATCCCTACAGGGCACCTTTAGACCATAGATTAATTGGTCAAATAAACATAAGTCTAACTAAGCTCCAAATTCATTAATGACATTGTTATTCCCATCTTGAACATTAGGATGAAGAATTTGAACGTTGTTTATTTAGGTAAACACACACCATACATGTGATCTGTACAGTCTAACCTAACATAACACAAAAACATGCCTTGATGTCCCAAGGCATCCAACTTAGAACACAAATGAATATAATGTATACCATTTAAAAATTCACAAATTCAAATAAAAAAAACATGAATCTAAGTCTATAGTTCATGAAACATCTTCAAAGAACATAGAAGTCCAAATTAAGTACATAGATGTACATCATAATAAACATGTTTAACATGCAGTCCATAAATCCCACCTATAAATAACCTTTAAACAATAAACTAATTAGTCAAATAAATAGAAGTCTAACAAAGTTCCAAATTCATGAATGACATTAATATTCCCATCTTGAACATATCAACAAAAAGAATTTGAGTGTTATTTTTTTATAAATACACAACACATGTGACTTGTACGTTTTAGCAATTTGTACAAGAATGTGTTTTAATGTCCATAAGGCATCCAACTTAGAGCACAAAGGAATACCATTTTGAAATTCACAAATTCAACTGAAAATAAACATGAATTCAATTCTATAGTTCATAAAACATCCTTAAAAAACACAAATCCAAAATTAAATCCATAGATGTACGTACATTACAGTAAATAATAGTCTAGCAAGTAGTCCATAAGTTGACCTTACTATAAGGCACCTTTAAACCAAAAATTAATTAGTCATCTAAGTTCCAAATTCATGCACGATGTTGATATTCCCATTTTGAACATCAACAAAAATAATTTGAGTGTTGTTTGGTCATATAAATACACACCAGTGTGTTTGATGTCCACAAGGCATCTAGCTTAGAGCACACATGAATACCACCTTGAAACACACAAATTTAACTTGAAAACAAACATTAGTCCAAGTTTTTAATTCGTAAAACTTCTTCAAAGAACACAAAAGTTCAAAATTAAGTGTATATATGTACATTATAACACATTGCAATTTAACAAATAGTCCTTATAAGGACATCCATAAAACACACATAACTCCTTACAAAGCCCCCTTAAACCACACATTAGTCCAACATAGAGTCCATGAGGCATCCTCAAAGCACACATAAGTCCACAAGGTATTTTAATAGCACACATATGAGTTTAATAGTGTCACAACCCTAGCCTTGGGCTCGCGACCAAGGCAAGGACTTGCAAGAGTGCAAGACAAGAGGGAGGCCCGGGAGGCACATCTTATACTTCCGGGAGTGCAGGAGAGTGTGAGAGAATGAGCCCTCACACTCCCAAATGAACTCCCACTTGAGGAGTTGGAGTCCCGATGGACTCCCAAATCTTCAAGGAGCAATTGTAAGGATCAAAACCCATTGGATTGAATAGTTCTTTATATAATTGGAAAGCTATTGAAATGTAGATGTCTAAAATGGTCTCGCATGACCCATTTGGACATTTGAAACACAAGTTATGGCCAAAAGAAAGGCTGGGAATCGACCACTAAAATCGGGAATCGACCCAATTTCCTTGCTTGCAAGTGGCGTGCGACTTACCATTGAAAAGCTCTCAACGAGGGCTACAACTTTTCTTTAAACTTCATTTCAATCAGAGGTCTGCACACAAAGTTGTGGGGCTCCAAAATTACGAGAATCCCAACTTTGGGAATTTCGGGACTTCCATTTGGGAGTCTTGGGACAAAATGCCATTTGGATGTGGGCCTCATGGATAGGCATAGAGTATACTATAAGGGGGAAGGTGGTGGCTTCCCCCAAATCCGGGCCGTGGTGAGTCCTGTGAGTTCGAGTTTGCTCGTGGTGAGTCCTAGCACTAAAAGTGCTTCAACTATGCACTAACCAACTTGTTGTTTAATTTTGTGTAGGTCTGTGTGAGTGATTAGTTACTTGTCATTCTTCCTAATCCCATCTTGGAGCTCTAGCACGCCCTTTACCCCCAAAGTGCTGCGAGCCAAGGAACGTGCCCCAACTCCTTGCTCTTTCGTTGTTTTCATTTCACACTCACCTTTGAGTTTATCAAGGAACTTGGGGGCATGTCAAACATCATGTTACAAAGTATTACAAGGCCCACAAAAATCCGTAAGGTACATAGATTGACCATTAGAAATCCAAACAAAATTTCAAGACCACTAATAAACTCTAGCAAGTTCACAATTTCCACCATATGGTAGTTCAATGTCTATTTTAAAGTAGAAAACTCCATGATAGTTTTCTAGAATTCTCATGGAGTTTCAATATTAAAGTAGGCATTGAAACTCATGGAATAACTTTAGATCTAAATTGTAACAAACAATTATGAGTTCACAAAGTTTTTGCCACCATTGCAACTCATGGATCATTCAAACTATAGGAGTTCATGTAACTTCAAATCTAAATTGTAACAAATAGGTATTCATAAAATTTTTGCCACCATTGCAATTCATGGGTCGTTCAAATTACAAGAGTTTTGTAACTTCAAATTTGAATTGTAACAAAATAGGTACTCACAGAATTTTTGTCAACAGGTCTAAATTGTAACAGAATAAATACTCACAAAGTTTTTGTCAGCATTACAATTCATGGATCATTTAAACTACATGAGTTCATGTAATTTCATATATGAACTATAACAAAAAAATTAA
>Ga0116229_10000053_pt1 | contig 96697 bp, 76 predicted proteins | sample S1TSphgellanicum_3_FD_87313 | JGI IMG/M metagenome (GOLD analysis project Ga0116229, IMG submission 87313) | Host-associated microbial communities from peat moss isolated from Minnesota, USA - S1T2_Fc - Sphagnum magellanicum MG | ecosystem: Host-associated > Plants > Peat moss > Unclassified...
CCTCTCACCCAGGCGAAGTGCGAGCGCATCATCGCCGAGGGCGGCGACGCCTTCCGCCAGTATTCGCTGCCCGAGGCGATCCTGAAATTCCGCCAGGGCGTGGGGCGGCTCATCCGCACGCAATCCGACAAGGGCATCATCGTCATCCTCGACAATCGCGTGCTGAGCAAGCCTTATGGCAAGGCCTTCCTCGCCGTGCTGCCGAAGTGCCCGGTCGAAATCGTTGAGTAAACGATCCCAAGAAACAGGGCCTTCCCAGCGCGGGCCGGCCCTTTTTTCTGGAGACGTGAGACTACTTGTACTTCGGCAGGTAGGCCTTTTCCGCCTCGAACATCTCGAGGGTCATCGCCTTGATCTCGGCGGGTGAGCAGCAGGCCGCGGTCAAAGGATCGAGCAACAAGGCGTGGATGGCGGCTTCCTTGCTGCGCTCGATTGCCGCGGTCGTGCCGAGGTCGAACACGGCCATGTTGGAGGCACACAGCGCGGCCATCTGCGGCGGCAGCTTGCCATAACGCGAGGGATTGATGCCGTTGCGATCGATGAAGCACGCCACTTCCACGCAGCCATCGGCGGGGAGGTTGGAAATCAGCTCATCATTTCCGCCGTCGGAGTTCATCACGTTGCCGTGAATGCGCACCGGCACGTCCTTCTCGCGTCCCTCGATGATCCAGCTTGCGTACTCCCAGCTCCGCGCCCACTCGATCGGCCGCTTGCCGCTGACCATGTCATTGCGCCCCTTGTCGGAGTTGGCACGCCACGTCGGCCAGTTGTTGGCGTAAAAGCTCGTCTCACCGCTATAGCCCGACCGGGCGTACTTCTTGAGCAGGTCCTTCCGCTTCCGGTAGTACGGCAGGTATTCCGAGAGATGCCCGCTTGACTCGGTGATGAACGCGCCGAAGTGCAGCATCATGTCCTTGCGGACCAGGTCGTCCTTGTCGTCGGGATTCGACGGCTTCCCCGCGAGGTCCTGCCGCGCCTTCTTCATCAGGATCGGATAAAGATCCTTGCCCTGGTGCTTGAGCGTCGTGAACCACGCCAGGTGGTTGATGCCCGCGCACTCCCACTCCATGTCTCGGTGCGGAATTCCCGCGCGCCGGGCAAGCAGGTTCCCCGTGCCCTGCACGGAATGGCAGAGCCCGACGACCTGCAGCGAGCTCGTGCGCCCTGCCGCCAGGCACATCATGTTCATCGGGTTCGTGTAATTGAGAACGAGCGCCCGCGGGCAGAGCTCTTCGATATCCTTAAGGACGTCGAGCCAGACCGGAATGGTGCGCAGCGACTTGAAAAGGCCGCCCGGCCCAATGGTGTCACCAATGCACTGGTTCACACCGTACTTCGCCGGGATGTCGTTGTCGTGCCGTACGCATTCGAGGCCCGAGACCTCGATGCAATTCACCACGTAATCGGAACCGGGCAAGACCCTGCGCCGGTTCGGGGAAGAAACAACGGACCACCCCTTAACGCCCACTTGCGCGATAATCTTCTCGATAAGCTTGTGCGTCAGGCGCAGGCGATCGAGGTCGATATCAACCAGGGCAATGAGACCGCCGTTGCCGCCGGGAATGCTGATGACATCAAACACCAGGCGCGGCGTAAACATACTGCCCGCCCCCATCATGGTGATCTTGATCGGCCGCGGCATCAGGCCGGGCAGACCGGCGGTATTTTCGGCCGATTTCGTGTGTTCGCTGTGACCCTTGGATTTGGTGGATGCCATAAAATGTGAGTTGAGCATGTCCTTCCCCTGGCCGGCCCGCACGGATAAATCCGTGACATTGCCGTGCTTTTTTGTGATAGCTGGGAGGTGTCCTCCGGCGCGGCCTTACCCGACATCGCCTTTTCCATGCCCTATTTTCGGCTTAAGGAATCGATCTCCTCTCCTCGCTACCGCTGGAACTGCTCGGATCGTGGCGAGGAACGATTTGTGATCATGCAATGGACCCATTCCGGCGAAGGCGTCTTCGAAAACCGGCGCGGCCCGCAACGCGTGCCGAAGGACCACGCCTTCATCAGCCTCGTGCCGGAACGGGCGACCTACTATTACCCGGCGGAGGCACGCGACCCCTGGGTCTTCACCTGGGTCAACTGGTACGGCACGCTCGCGTACGAAATCTTCCGCCGATTTCAGGCCCGCTTCGGCCCGGTCATTCCGCTTTCGTCACGCGGCGCGGCCGCCGCCGCGTTTCGCCGCCTGATCGCACTGGCCAGCGAACCGGCGGCAGCCGAGCGCTCCGGCGTCAGCCTCCAGTCGTATGCGTTCGTGCTCGAATGGTGGCGCGAGGCCGCCGCGCCCGCCGGCGGCAGCGAGAACCGCCTCGCCCGCGCGCTGCAATTTTGCCGCCAGCATTTCCGCGAGCCGCTTGGCGTGAAGGAAATCGCCGGCGAGGCCGGGATGAGCCGCGAGCACTTCACCCGCCTCTTCGTCGCGGAGATGGACCAGCCGCCGGCCGCGTTCCTGCGCGAGCTGCGCGTGAACGAGGCCGCCACGCTCCTGCGCGAAACCGAGCTGCCGCTGCGCGAGGTCGCCATGCGCTCCGGCTTCTACTCCACGCGCCATCTCATGCGCACGTTCCAGCGCGTTCATCGTGTCGGCCCGTCGGAATATCGGCGGCGGAAGGCCTCCTTGGCGCCGCCGCGCTCGCGCTAACAAGAGACAGCGGCGCCTCCGAAAAGAACAATTGCGCTTTTACCTCCGGGGAGGAGACTAATTGCCATGAACAAAACACTCCTAAGTCAGGCAGGTTCGTTCGTCCTCATTCTGGTCGCGCTCCTCACCTTCGCGGGCTCCGCGCTGGCCGATGATCACAACTATCAGGTCACCGGGCCGATCCTGGCCGTCACCCCGACGTCGATCACGGTGAAGAAGGGCAAGGATCCGTGGACCGTCTCGCGCGACGCCAGCACGCAGGTCACGGGCGACATCAAGGTCGGCGCGAAGGTCACAATCAAATATCACATGGTGGCCGACACGGTCACGGCGAAATAACTCCGGGAGATCCTATGGGCATATTCGATACCATTCTAGGCGGCTTGGAAGCGAAGGACACGCAGCACGCGGCGCTTTACGCCGAGGTCGGCAACCTCGTGAACCAGGCCGGCGGCGTCAGCGGCCTCACGCAGCAGTTTCAGCAAAAGGGTCTCGGCGGCATCATCTCGGGCTGGATCAGCAATGGTCCGAATCCGGGAATTTCCGGCGAGCAGATCATCGACGTCCTGGGCAAGGACAAGGTCGCGGCCATCGCGGCCAAGGCCGGCCTGACCGAGGACCAGGTGGCGGCGGGCGTCTCAAAGCTGCTGCCGCTGGTGGTGGATCACCTTACGCCAAACGGCACCGTGCCGTCGCACTCGCCCGCGGATGTGAACGCCGCGCTGGGCGTGTTGAAGCAGAAGCTGCTGGGGAGCTGATCCGGAATTGGCGGTTGCTTCCTTGGAGCGCGGACGGGCAGGAGCCCGTCCCTCCAAAGTCCCGCGCACGGGACACGAGTCGCGTGCGCGGGCCGTTGGCTTATTTCGCCACTTTCAGCGTGATGACCGTCAGCGTTGCGCCATCGGTGGACTTCTGGTAGGAACCGCTGACCTTTGTGCCGGCGGCAATCGCGCCGAGGTCGGCCGCGCCGGTGATCTTGGTCGACGAGGTGACGGTGAACGTCTGGTCGGCCTTCCCATGGACCACAAGCGTGTTGGAAGCCGCGTCAACCGAGACCACCTTGCCCGAGAAGCGCTGCGTCTTGGCCTTGGTCGAGGTCGTGGCCCCTTCCGCCGCTGTGGTGTTCGCCGCCGCCGGTGCCGCGGCAGGAGCGGGAGCAGCCGCCGAGGTTGAGGACGCCGCTGGTGCTGGCGTCGTTTCCGCCGCTGGGGCCGCCGCGGCTTTCGCCGCTTCCTTGCTGCCGCTCTTGGCGCCGAGGCGCAGCGAGTTGAGGTTCATGTTGCCGGACGCATCCTTGGTATACGAACCGCCGACGTCCTCACCCACGACGGCGGAGGAAAGCGTGGTGGGATTACCCGCGCCGTCGGTGATCTTCGTCGTGGGCTCCACGTGAAAGACCCGGCCCGCCGGTTCCTTCTTGCTGGCCAGCGTGACCGTGCCGGCGGAGGCGTCGACGGACTGAAGCGTCCCGTGGAACGGGATCTTCTTGACCTTGGCGGGGGTGGTGGTGGTTTGCGCGGAGACGGGCGACAGGCTGGCGAGGACCAGGGCCAGCAGCGCGGCGACGAACGGTGAAACGACGGATGTTTTCATGATGATGGTTATGATTTTGATTGAGCTGACCGCAGGAAATCGTTCCGGGAATTGCCCCGTGACATAAGGAAGATGTCGCGCCCCATTTTGCCGGGCCCGATGGGCCGCTCCCTCAGTAGTACGAGGAAAACGCCCTCTGGCAAGCGAAAGGATGGCCGCTTGTGTGCGCGCCGTCTTCGGTGGCAGCTCCAACACCGACCTCCTTATCAGCAACCCCGCGCCTCCCCTTGCCGGGCGAGACTGTGATCGAAGGCCACGATGCCAAAGCGGTCCGAGGTATTGAAGCAGGCCAAAAAATCGGAGTGACAGGATTTGAACCTGCGACCTCCTGGTCCCAAACCAGGCGCTCTACCAAGCTAAGCTACACTCCGTTATTGCTCATTTATAACGATTTACGCCCACTTCGACAACCCATGATTTTCTGTTTGTAACCCGATTTTGTAACCCGCTATCCTGAAGGCATGCACAAGCCTCAGAAAGCGGATGATTCGGATTGGAAGAAAATCGGCCCATGTTTGTATCGTTACGTCCCCTCAGGAGCTTACTATGGTCTCATCAAGCGGCGGGGCAAGCAAATCCGGCACAAGCTCGAAGCTGAGGACGTGGTTGTCGCTCGCCAAAAGCTGCGCGAATGGCGGCAGGACTTGGAGCTCACTGACCCGGAGTTGGTGCGCCGCACCCTCGAGGCCCACGCCGAACGGTTCCTGCCAACCGTCACGGGAAGCCCAAGCACGGTCTACAACATCAAGCATTCGATCAAGCGGCTCCTGGCCGATTGGCCCACGCATTCTCCCCGGCTTTTGACCAAGATTCGTAAGGGCGACTGTGAGCAATGGTTGGCGTCCTTCAGCCATTTAGCTCCGAGCAGCATCAATACGTTCATCTCGGATGCGGGCAAGTTCTTCGATCTCGCGGTCACCGATGGCGTAATTCCGCGCTCGCCCATGGAGGGCATTACCTACCGCAAGCGAGGCAAACCGCAGCGCCTCACGCCGACCCAGGAGCAATTCGAGGCCATTCTGGCCGATCTCAAGGCCCAGCCCTACAATGGCCACGGCTCGGAGGAAACGACCGATTATGTGGCCCTGTCGGGACTCTTGGGACTTGGTCAAGCCGAGCTGGCGGGCATTGAGCGCAAACACATCGATCTCGAGATCGGCATCATTCATGTTTTCCGGCGCAAGACTCGGCAGAGCTTCCCCATTCCGATCTATCCGCAGGCTCGCGCCATTATTGAGCGGAGGTTGGCCACGTTGCCAACCGAGCCGGAGACTCGGCTTTTGAAGTTCAACGATTGCCGAATCGCCCTGGCCGGAGCTTGCCGGCGGCTCGATCTGCCCCATTTTGAGGTCCGCGCCTTGCGCCGTTACTTCATTACGCAAGCCCTGCGGCGCGGCGTCGATGTTCCCACGGTGGCGATTTGGCAGGGACACCGCGATGGCGGCAAACTCATTTTGGCCACCTATGCCGATGAGGTCAGGCTCGACCATTCGCTGCTCATGGCCAAGCTAATGACGACCAAAAAGCGCAAAGGCGTCGGTCGGAAACCCGGCGTCAAGGCACGGTCGAGGTGATTTGCGACAAGTATGGCTGAATCGCGTGGAGCTAAATTGACGAAAGAAGAACGGGTGGCGATTTTCTTGGACCGGTTGGGTAAGGCTGCGGCCGCCACAACGGCGGCGACCGGCTTTCGCTTGGTGTGCGAAACGCTTAACGCAGTCGAGGACGAACACAGTGGCGTGCCCTACAATCCTGCGGCATGGCTGGATGACGGGAGACTCTATCCTCCGCAGGATGACCATGCCCGTGCGCTTTCGGATGGCGTTACGGTCTACCGCCACCGTGGACACAAGACCTTCATAGGCGCCAATGGTGCCATCGTCATTTGGGACATCGCTCGCCGCGGAGTGGTCTTTTCCAAACGAGGGAAAGACGGTAAAGCGGTTCCGGCCACGGCGATGGACTGACCATCAAGGCCGCCTTTTGGCCAGAAGTGGACAAAAGTCGGTCTTGACCGATTATTCCATGCATGGAATATTATCCTGCCATGGCCAAACTCTTCCCCAAAGGGGTCAAACCTTCCGATTCGGTCGAAACCTTCCAAAAGACCGTGGCTTTGCTTTGCCCCAAGGCGACGGTTCGCATCGAGGCTGGAGGCGAAAAAGCGGACAACGTCTGGATCGATATCGAAGAGAACGGGAACCAGGTCACGGCGGAGTGGCGGCCTGGCCGGGGCATCGGCTTATACACCGGAGAAAGTCCCTATGGCGGTTTGCCGCAGGAAGTTTTTCAGGATGTAGCGATGGCCGCTCGTCGCGTTCGCCAGCTCTTGATTGGCGGTGAACCTGGGCCGCTCCAGATCATTCGCGATCTGCTCGATATGTCGCAGGCCGAGGTCGCGGAAAAGCTTTCGATACAACAAGCCGCTGTTTCTCGAATTGAAAAGCGGGAAGATCCAAAGTTGCAGAGTTTGATTAAGAACGTCCACGCCATGGGCGGCGAGCTCGAAGTCCGGGTACGGCTGGCCGGCGGAGAATTTACCATCCTGAGATCGACTCAGCAGCAAACGGGCGAAGTAAAGGCAACTAAAAAACAGAAGGAGGCGGTCCATGCCTAGCGTTGCTCCTCGCATGAATCTTTTGGTTCTGAAATCTCCTGACATTGATCAAACAGCGAGTTTTTATCGCTTGCTCGGTCTTTGTCTTGAACGGCACCAGCACGACTCCGGTCCTTGGCACTACGCAGCTCAGTTGAACGGAATGGTCTTTGAGATTTATCCGGGCAAAGCCGAGACAAACGTTTCCTCCGGCACTCGCCTCGGATTCGAGGTAAACGATTTGGACGACACGCTTGACGAGCTTCGGCGGCAAGGTGCGCGGATCGTGCAGGAGAAGACGCGTAGTCCTTGGGGACTGCAGGCCGTGGTGGAGGATTTCGTCGGTTATCGTGTCCATTTGACGGAGTGTGCGTCAAGTACATCCCCGATATAGGGGTCAGTAGGCCTGAAAGTAGAGCACTTGCTTTTCTGCTTCACTAACAGTCAGGTCAGGACGTGTCTCTTGTCTCATGAAGATAATGGTCACAGCGGTGACTTTAGGGCCAGCTCTGTGAGACAAAGTCCACGCTTCAACTAAGTAGTCGGCATATTTCTGCAATTCTTGGGGATCTTGATTATCAAAGAGATTAGAAAGGTATCGACGCGAGCGGTCGTCCCCAAAATATGCCCCAATATCGGAAGGCTTTTCCCAGGATACTGGTTGTTTCGTGAAAAGATCCACTTCCGAGCGGTCCGAAAGCTCAGCCGGTACTACGAGCCAACCATGCACCTTGCGAGGCGCGGGCGCATACATATTCCATCGTTGGTCGAGGCGCAAAGTTGAACCATAAAAGTCATATCTGTGCATCCAGCCTAGCGCCTTATTTCCATAAAGGCTTGCGATGTTCCAACCGACCACATCAAGAAAGGAAATGATCACGATCGCTGTTCCAGTATAAGTTAGGAGAGCATTGATTGCCAGGGGCCTGATCTGCAGCACCTTCGGACCAGTCTTGGTTCGTTGTGTGGTTGCTTTGCTCCCATGGAAGAGTCCCATGTAATCCCAACAAACACCTGGAAGGAAAGCAACCCATGCTGCCGCGCATACCCAAGGAAAGAGGCCGAGGCGAAAGAGTAATTGCATACCGATAAGATGAAAACTGGTAAACAATATCACTGCTATCATTCGGCAGATATCGCGGTGGATGGGAACAAAAAGCAGCGCTGGGCCTAAGAGTTCAAACCACGGTACAGCCAAGCTCACAGGACGCAGCACGTTGGGAAAATGCCGCAAATACATTCCCAAAGGCGTCGTAAAATGCTCGATGCTTAAAGCGTAAAATAAGGCGTTACCACTCTCCGTCCACAAGGGATCGGATTTTAGCAAAGCGGCAACCCAATAGACGAACGCCACTTGCAGCATAAGAGCACAAGCGGCCAGAGCGGCCGTCGCCGACCACGTAGTACTTTCCCTATTTGCAAAAAGCCTAGCGTCAATTGACCAGACTCGTCCAAGGGGAAGAAAAAGCGCCCAAAACAATAGAAGTCGCAGTAAAACGTCTCCCCCTTGAAGGACTTCGGGTAGTATTGCCTGAAGAATTAACAGGCCAAGAAAAAGAATAACATTAGCACATCGAGTGAAGAGACCCAAAGCAAGAAGCGGCGCGCTGATCAAAACAAGTGTTTCACCTATCCCCCTGATTTCGCTATTATTGAAATGCAGGAATCTCAAGTCATTTGAGTCACCCAAGTATGCAGAGGGCGTCTGCAATAAGGAGATCGACTGGATGAAAGCCAAAACTGCAATAGAGACCCGAAACATCGCCAATGAGCGAATGTCCGGCAGCCAATTGTTAAGCTCAACATCCCTCGGCGTAGAGGATTCCTTACTCTTTGCAAGTTTCACGTGGATGTAAACTTTGTCACACCTAGTAGTTGACCCCTTGGAGGACGTTCTTGGCGGGGGAGTTGGAGCCGTCATTTCCATTCCACACAGGGCGGCCACGCAAGGCAATTCTTAAAATTCGATAGAAAGCTAGACCTTGCCAATCACCTGCGGTCCTCATCGACACCGCATGGGCCTAGGTGAGCTACAGAGGTACATCGGATGACGGTCTATCTTAATCGAAAGTCGGTGGATCAGGAAAGGATCCGCTTGGATATAGCAGCTTAACGTTAATGCGGGTAATATTAAGAGAATTTACCGGTGAAACGGTAATCGTCCATTGCTCAATCCCGCCATTTGTATTTATAAAATTAGCGGAGACCATAAAATCGTTCCTTTCCTTTCTAGAGACCGGAGGACCGGACAAGGAGTGTAAGAGCCTCGATTGATTACTGGTATAGGAAGCAATCTTGGTGGCGGAAGCGTAGCTGTCAACCGCCTCAGCAAATTCTGGCGAGAGTCTGGTATATCCTCCACCCCCCGGAATGTTGCGATACAGCTGAACAACGGCCTGGGTATACCCTTCTAGCACCGTCGGGGACATTTGGCTTACTGCAAGTGGATGAGCCTTATCATTAATATTTACATCATAACAAGGAGCCATAATTTTATTTATAAGTGGAATTGCTTTCGCTTCGTTGAGCCTAATCCATTTATTTGGAGCTACCAGAATTGTTATGCTGTCGTTTTTATAGCCGATTATGTTAATATTCCAGACCTTTGTAGTGAGTGAATGGGCGGGCTTCCAGTTTTCATAAGATTCAACGAACCACGAAGATGGCGGTGCATCGAACAGCTTATGCGCATACTGGACAAAAGAAGTCGGGGCATCTATGACATGAATAACTACGTCCGCTTCTCCGATTTGCTGGCGGGAGCCCCCAGATGGCCATTCCGTATAGCTAGCAGCACCATCATCGCAGTAAGCATAGCTAACGTAGCCCACGATCATTACAAGTAATGTGAATATCCTGTTCATCGTATCATGGCTTCGTAACAATAATAGAATCAATGATAGTATTTCCGGGTATTACAGTAGCACCGCCAGGCAATGGGTTCCACACATTATAGGTTCCATTCGGACCGGCTGATACGATAACTACGGCATGGTATATGCCAGGTTGTGAGGTGGGAATGGAGACAAGAATTTGAGTGCCTGGTTGCGATAGATACTGTGTGATCTGATTTTGATAAATATCCACCGCATTGACTCCATTTGCGGTAAAGACAGTTATAGCGTTTGCTGTGGTTGTGGGCTTGCCTCCAAATTGTTGGTTAACCTGGGCGCCGGTGACTGTCCCCGCCCCCTTCAAATTATTAATTACCTGCGCCATGGAATACGCCAAGCATTGGTTAGTGATTCCAGAAGGCTCCTGACCCGCGGTGCCTGGAATTTGCCCTCCCTTGCTATTTGTCCCTTGATCCAGAATACTATCGCCATCCACGCACGCCCCCGGACCGCCATCCCCGTCATCTCCGAAGATATCATTCATTTCGTCCATCAAATCCTGCATACTGTCAAAGTCGTCCGATTGATTGTCCGAGTCGTCAAGGCCTAACGGATCAATGCGGCTTACAGGGCTATCACTGCAGTACGCATAGAGATTGAATCCGCTACTCTCGCCCGACGGATCGCGACTGATCCATCGTCCTAGGTTTGGATTATAGGCTCGGAATTGAGTGAGGTTCAGCCCAGGAGTAGTGACTCCGGTAGCGGGAACGCCGGGCAAATCAGGGTGCATGTACATTCCGGCGTACTCAAAATCACAACTGATTGAACCGCTGACCGGTGTAGCCCGGCCGTACGGATCGTAGCTATAACGAGCGGCAATGGTTGCGCCATCGCTCGCGATCATTTCCCGTATGGAGCCCAGGTGGTCAAAAGTATAGAAATAGTTTGTAGGAGTGCTTCCACTGATGCGTTGTTCACCGGAGCCAAAATAGCGCTTGGTAACGATATTGGAAGCATTTCGCTCTTCCATAATGGTGCTTCCGGACCAAAGGTATTGTTTGGTACTCGTAATTGTCCCGCTGCCGATGGTCGTGCCTGTCCGCTCAATAATGCTTACCCGCTGGCCAAGACCATTGTAGGTGAATTCGGTATGATTTCCGGCATTCGCGCCTGCGTTGTAGATGATGGAGACAAGTTGATTTTTCGCATCCCAACCGAAAGTATGAATTCCGTCGGTCAACAAATTTCCGTTCAGGTCGTAAGTAAAACTTCCGGACGCTGGCGGGATGACAACCTGGTAGTTGTTTGTAGAAAAGTTGCTATTAACGTCGTGAGCAACCACGGACACCGAATTCGTACCTTGCGTAACATTAGCCATTCCACTGAAGTTTGTGCTGTAAGCGCTAGTTGCGGCATTACCCGCCACAGTCACCATCGAGGGCACGGAACCAGTATTGCCCGAGAAGACCATAGGTCCTCCCGCATTTTGCCCAGTGAGCTGATTGAGATGGTTGTACGTTGAGCCCGTGACGTTACCATCAATTTGCTCAGATGTTCTGTTGCCTACGGCATCATAAAGATAAGCATATTGATGGAGAGTGGCACCGCTGACCGTGTCTGTCACATTGACTGTACTTAGTTTACCCTGTTGGTCGTATTGAAGTGCCCAGTTTTGAGGATCATTGCTGTCTGTCTGTTGCGTCCAGCTAGTAATTTCACCATCGCTATCGTACCCATAATCGAATTTGGAAATGATCCCACCCGAGGCGTTCCTGTTTTTTATTTCGGTTACCCAAGGATTGTTTGGAGTCGTCGAGCTATCTTGATAGGTGTAGGTAGTGCTTTGGCCGCTCGGGTATGTGATGGAAGTGGGGCGGTTTGTATTGTTAAGGTACGCGTAGCTGAATGATCCGCTGCCGCTTAACGAATTGGAAAGACTGGTCACGCGCCCCAGAGCATCGTAGCCGAGAGTCGAGGAATTATTGGATAGTCCCTGGCCCGTGGAACTATCGTTCACCGTTTGGCTAATTTGTCTTCCCAATTGATCGTAACCATAGCTGATTGTCGCTAAAGAATTCTGTACAGTACCCAGCAAGTTTGAGCCAAGACTTCCCGTAACGGAGTTATAGTGAAAGGTAGTCGCGCCGGTCACGGAATCACTAATGGTAACAAGACGCGCGTAGTTGGGATCGTAGCTGTAGTTAACCGCGGGGGTAGAAACCGTGGCATTTGAATAGGCGATGCTTTCCACTGAGTTATCTTCACCTGTAAATGAGGTACCGTTTAGGGTAACGGACTTAGACGTATATGTCATGGTCGCGATCTGGCCCTCGTTGTCGGTAATGGAATGAACCCTACTCGTTGTATTCTCGTAGGCGGTGAGTTCCTTAGTTCCATCTGGATAGTCCTTCTCAACGGGGCGATTTTGATTATCATATTTCCACGTGGTAGTGCCACCTGAGGCGTCGGACATAGAACTTAGTCCAGCGGACAGACTCCAATTGGCGTTTGTAATGTGACCCTGCGAATCAAGAGTTCCAATTTGCTGCCGCAGCGAATTGAAGAAATACCGTGTTACCCGACCGAGACGATCCTTCTTATATTGGATATCAAGATTATGGTAGTTCGTTTGCCAGGTCGACCCATCTGGGTAAGTTACCAATGTGGGACGATCTGCTGCATCATAATTGATCGTATCGGTGTAACCCTGGGAATCGGTGATGCTCTGTACTCGCCCGAAGCCGTCGTAGGTGAAGCTCGTCGTCGCTCCCGCTACGGGACCCGCGATATTAGTGAGGTAATTGTTCGCATAGCTATAAGTGGTCACATCACCTTTCGCGTCAGTAAAAGTGTGGAGCTGCCCGTTGGGGTAATAGCTGTAATAGCTAGATTGGCCAGAGGCATCCGTCTGTTGGGTAACTTCGTGCTGAGAATTGTAGTAGTAAGTGGCCAGTAAATCGTAGCCAGTTCCGCTCGCACTATTCACTTGCTGTACTTGGTAGAGATCGATGTTATTGGGATAGTAAAGGTAGTTGGTTTGACGTCCTAATGGATCGATCTGTTGTGTTACTTTTCCGATACCGTTATACTGATATTGGTAAAGCTGGGTACTTCCGTCGTCCAGGATTCGTCCCTTTGCAGCCGGTCTAGCTAGCATTGTGTCGCTGGCTTGATACGATGAAATGGCACCGGAATAGCTGTACCAAATTCTATTCTGAGCAGGCTTTTTTATACTCTCTTGAACATCGGAGCAGGTGTTTATGTCGCTGGTATGCAGCCAATGGGTTACTTGGGCCTGAGCATAATTCCCCGGATAACTTGCCATTGCTTGTCTATCCCAAAAGTAGGTATTGCGATATTGCATGAAACTATTTTGAAAATTCATCGAAGCGGGAACTCCGGTAGAATCGGAGCCGTTCGAGGTATTCACGCCTGAGGGATACTGGCTCTCATTGTATTCCGTCCGGGTCTGATTTCCATCCGGAAAGGTCGTCACTTCCCAGCGGGTAGTGCCAAGTGTGGGGTCGGTCGAGTTGTCCCCGTAAGAGAACTTGGTGACTCCATACGGCGTAGTCAGTGAATTGACGAATGTGGACGATCCGGAGTAGCTGTACTGGGAAGCGAGCCCGAGGATATCAGTAATCTGTTGAAGTCGACCGGAACCGTCGTAGGAGAACTGTGCAGAGCGACCAAACGGATCGGTGACTTGAGCAATATAATAAAACTCCGAATTCCCAACAGTATTGGAAACGTAGGAAATGCTCGTCTGCTGGCCGATAGCGTCGGTTAGCGATACGAGCCTCATATGGGAATCGTAATTAAGGGCAAGAGAATTGCCCTGTGGATCGGTGATTTGAGTTAGGAAGAAATCGCCCGCGCCATCGCTTTGTCCGAACGTTTCGACTTCTCCTCCAGGATACTGCTTTTGCCAAGTGGTAGTGTTGATTTGGGACAGGACGGCGCCGGTTCTTTGGGCGGGTGAGTAGCTGTTAGTGGTGCTATTAAAATCATTGTAAACCTCTACGCCGCCACCTCGTTCATATAGGGTAGCATAAGCTGGGTTCGGAGTTACGTAGGAGAGGTAGCTGAAGGTCCAATTAGGACCTAAGCATGCGTACGAGAAAGTCGCGGGCTGCGCGATTTCCCTTTGGTTATAATGTACTGTAAAGTGCATTACCGGGCCAAGTGGTGGAGAGTAGCGAACTGGGGTGTCAACCAAACCTAAGCTGACGAGCATCGACTTGACGATCGGTACTGTCATGGCCGCTTGGCTATCTGGCATATCGCTGGAGTCTTGCCCGGCCCAGTTGGCGTCCCCCTTGGGATTTGAGTAGTCGGCATCCCCATCGGGGTCGCCGTTCCATGGGTTATTGTCGTCTACTTGAAGAGTTTCCGAATCACCCACACCGCCGTTACCGCAATCTCCGTCTCCCGAATTCACATCGGTGGGGCCTAGGCAATAGGGATTGTCATCTCCCGGATTGCCTCGCCCAAGGACTTTGCTTCCCTCCGCTTGGGAGACAGAGGTCCAGCCTTGAGGCAAACGCCCGACGGGGACGAGGAAATAACCACTCGTTTCCTCCTCAAGTGTTTTGGCGCTGACCAAAAACCTCGCGCCGCCGAAAGTCGTGTCGTGAACAATATATTTACCGTCCTGCTGACCTACCAGCGCTGCATAGTGTCCAAGTTTCCAGTGGATAACAGCCGGCACAATGAAATCAGATCCCTCTGTGCGCTTTGCCATTTGCATGGGCATGGCAATCTTGGCCGCGAGTGCGTTCACGTCGGCAAGAGAAATGCCCTGAGCCGTTGAGCGGGATTGCTTGATAAGCTCTGGGTGAACAATCTTATGTTTTGTGGCAATACTGAGTTCTTGAAGTGCAGAAGGGCCACATCGAAATGCGTCTTGGGGACGAGTTTTCATTAACCAGAGTCCGGCCCTCGCCTGGACTAAGAGCTGTGCCGCGGGCCCAGAAACGTTTCGTCCTTTGATCTGCTTATACAACGCATCGAGCTCCTCCGTGCGTCCGATACGAGCCTTCATCTCAGCGAGCTGACCAACGGCGAGATTTGCGACTTTTTCGCCCTGCTGATCGGCTAGGGCTTGCGTGCGAGCCCAGGCGTCTTCCCAAGCTGCCAAGGCTTTAGAAAACTTCGCGGATTTGAAGTAGAGTTGAGCCAGGTTGAGGTCGAGTGAAGGCCGCCACGCGGAGTTAGGGTTCCGGTCGAGAAAGTCTGTAAGTGCCGATGTGTCCTCGACATCTGGCCGCTGCAGAAAGCTCCTAATCGCCGCAGCTAGAGCTTGATCTTCGGATTTATTTGTCGTTAACCCTACCGGGACAAGTGGCTCCTGAAAAGCATGCGAATACGTAATGTCACTATCAGAAGGCCATGCGGGTAATTGGACACCTTTGTAGCTACTATGCGCCTTGCCGCGGCTGACGTGTACATCCTTCGGTGTTAAGACAGGAGATGGAATTGCGGCGGATCCACTGGGGGAGGTATCGCCTCGAGTAGAGGGGGGAATGAGACCCAAGAAAAACACGGGAAGCATAACCATTGCAACCATGCGCTGCCGCTCCGCCCAGACCATCTTAAAGACTCGTCGATAGGCGAAGGTTTTCATGGTAAGAGAGGGAATAGGACTGCTTTTGCGGACTTTCAAGGGCAAGTCATTTCTGGATTATCAGCGGAGGGTATTTACTTGAACTGCATTGCATCCTACTAGCGGGGTCGCAATCATTTATCCCTAGCTACCGAAGAATGCTCTTTTACTAGCCATTCCTTTGAGGCTGCCATACATCTTAGCCTCCATCGATAACGGCGTAGACATTCTCTTGGACATGAAGAACGTCGGCATTGGTTACTACAGTATTCGCTATTGTCTTCTGAGGCACAATACTGAATCCCCATCGCCATAATGCGGAGCTGCCCCAGCGAACATTTACTAATCCATCTAACTCACTAACATATGCTGGGCCATTAAGGCCTCCGCCATTGCCTCCCCACTTCAAGAATGAATACGAATTACGCATTCCTAGACTATCGAGGTCTCTCCCAGTGAAGACTTTTGTTTTACCTGGAGGCTGATATGAATGTGGCGCAGCCTGATGAATTGCGACAGCAAATTGTTGTAGCTCATCTACTGTACCGGTACGTACGAGACTATCTCTAATTCCTAGCAAAACTGCGTAATTTGAGACTCGCCAAACAGAGCCCATTAAGATAACAGCCGATAGGGCGCAGAATCCTATTACAGAAACCGTCATCTCCCTCCTTCCGAGAATAAATAAGAATAGCACTAGTAAGACTACAAATGTCGCGCCGACCGCTGCTAACCGCCACGCCTCCCACAATGTCCTGTCAGTAAAACCCATGCAGTAGCAGGCCGCCCATTCTACGACTTTAAGTGCAACTCCAAGAATAAGTAGATAAAGAGGGAACCCTTTCATGATGACCTTGTAATGCTAGTCCCGCGGAAAACGAGTTCTGTCCCTAGGATCGCCAAGCGACTGACTTGCGTCCGCGCATGCGCTAGGTCCGCTCTGCGGAAGAAAATATCGAAGCTGCGCGAATGAATTATATCCCGCTAGAAGAGCTCGCAGCACGTTCATTGAGGGGAGTTCATGATGTTCAGCGAGATACCATGCATCTGTGAAAGCTACGGCGTCCTCGTACGACCAGCCGTAAGCGGCAAACGCTGCTCCGACGCCAAGATAATTAATTTCATGTGCACTCATAGTCGTCCCTATTAATTCAGGATACTCTGTTCCGTTATAAGTGAAAGTGTCGACACCTGGCGTACCGGGAGGCGAGCTGACATTAAAATAAGGAGTGTCCATGTATGTTGCCATCATCCAAGCCCATTCCGCATTAGTCATAGTCTCAGGGTATTCTTGCATTCTATCGTACACCTGAGTTAAAGCATCATTCACATCGGTGTCATTAATGGGAGTGTCTGTTAATCCCAGTGGGTCGACGTTATTGATCGGATCCGCACTGCAATAGCTATAAAGATTCAGGCCTGATGCCTCTCCCGAAGGATCGCGGCTAATCCATCTTCCCAGTGCTGCACTATACTCGCGGTGTGAGGTCAGATTTAACCCCGACGTAGCGGTTCCTGTCGGGGGCACGCCTGGTAAGTCTGGGTGCATGTACATGCCACCATACTGAAAATCGCAACTAATAGATCCGCTAACGGGCGTGACGCGGCCGTAAGGATCGTAAGAATAGCGTGCCGATATCGTACTACCATTGCTGGCGATCATTTCCCGCACAGAGCCCAAATGGTCTCGTGTATAAAAATAATTTGTAGTAATCCCCCCACTGACTCTTTGCTCTCCTTCGTGAAAGTATCGCTTAGTAACGTTATTCGAACCATCTAGTTCTTCTAGAATAGTATTTCGATCCCATAGATACTGCTTAGTGCTTGTGATAGTTCCGTTGCCGACAGTCGTTCCCGTTCGCTCAAGTATTTGGACGCGCTCGCCGAGACCATTGTAGGTAAACTCGGTATGATTTCCGGCATTTGCACCCGCATTGTAGATAATGGAAACTAATTGGTTTTTCGCATCCCAGGCAAAAGTGTGAATGCCATCGGTTAAGAGATTGCCGTTGTTATCATAGGTAAATGCAGAACTACTTGGCGGAACGACGACCTGATAATTATTTGTCGACGTATTGCCGTTTACATCGTGGGCCACTACGGCCACAGCATTTGTCCCTGTTGTAACACTCGCAATGCCGAGAAAGTTTGTGCTATAAGATGCAGTTGCCGCGTTACCTGCTACCGTGACCTCTGAAGGTATTGTCCCCGTGTTGCCCGAAAACACCATTTTGCCGCCAGCGCTTTGACCGGTAAGCTGATTTAGATAATTATAGGTAGCTCCATTGGCGACGCCGTCTATCTGTTCCGTTGTTCGGTTTCCACCAGCGTCATAAAGATAAGCATACTGGTGGAGCACTGTGCTCGTAACAGCATCAGCTACATTTACACCGCTCAATCGCCCATTTTGATCGTACTGGATCGCCCAGTTCTGAGGATGGTTACTGTCGGTTTGTTGCGTCCAGCTCGTAATTTCACCATCTTCATCAAACCCATAATCGAACTTAGAAATGATACCCCCAGTGGCATTTAGGTTTTTTATTTCGGTCAACCAAGGATTTCCTGGTGAAGAAGAAGTATCCTGATATGTATATTGAGTGCTTTGCCCGTTTGGATATGTAGCGGTCGATACACGACCTGTACTACCAAGATAGGTGTATTGAAAGGGAGAGGTGCTTAGCGCGTTAGTCGCGGTAGTCACCCTTCCCAATGCGTCATAACCAACACTGGATGTAACACCGCCGACAGTTTGGCTCAATGGTCGTCCCAGTTCATCGTAGGTGTAACTTACGGTGGCAAGAGGCTTCTGAATGCTACCGAGCAAATTAGATCCTATGCTCGCAGTGACCGGATTGTAATTATACGTTATTGTTCCTGTCGCTGAGTCGCTAATTGTTGCGACGCGAGAGTATACGGGATCATAGGTATAACTCACCGTGGGAGTGGCTACCGTAGCATTAGTGTAGGTTATGCTCGCTATCGAGTTATCTTCTCCTGTAAAGGATGCGCCCGCAAGCGTCACTGGATGCGATGTGTAGGCTAAGGTTGCTACTTGGCCCTTATTGTCGGTAATGGAATGAATCCTACTCGTTGTACCTTCATAAGTAATTGTTTGCTTGGTTCCATCTGGAAGATCTTTCTCATACGGTCGACTTTGATTATCGTATTTCCACGTTGTTGTATTGCCTAGTGGATCGATAGCGGAACTCAAGCCGGCAGATAAGCTCCAATTCATACTTGTGGTATGTCCTAAAGAGTCAAGTGCCGCTATTCGTTGCCGCAGCGAATTATAGAAATAACGTGTTACGCGCCCCAATCGATCTTTTGTATATTGGACGTCTAGGTTTTGGTAGATTGTTTGTGTGGTCGTTCCATCTTGATATGTTACTAAAGTTGGACGGTCGGCAGCATCGTACTCTTCCGTGGTAGAGTATCCCTGAGAATCGGTCATGGTTCGTATACGTCCGAGCCCATCATAAGTTAACGTGGTTTGGGCGCCCGTCGTAGGACCTGTGATGCTTGTAAGATAGCCATTACTATATGCGTAGGTAGTCGTCTGACCTTTTGGATTTGTAGAGCTTTCCAACTGACCGTTGGGATAGTAGAGGTTTCTCGTTACCTGGCCCGACGCATCCGTTGATGTAAGAACTTCATGCTGGTTATTATAAGTATAGCTAGCCACGATGTCATATCCGGTGCCGCTACCACTGTTAACCTGTTCAACGGTTTCCAAGTCTATGTTATTAGGATAATAAATGTAATCCGTCTCGCGCCCAAGAGGATCAATCTGTTTAGTGACCTTGCCAATAGCGTTATATTGGTATTGATAAAGCTGTGTGGAACCGTCATCCATAATGCGAGCCTTTTGCGTCGGTTTAGCGAGCATTGTATCGCTGGCTTGTATCGAGGAAATGGCTCCGGCATATCCATACCAAATGCGATTTTGATTAGTCTTCTTAAGGCTTTCTTGCACATCTGAGCAGGTGTTGATGTCGCTAGTATGCATCCAATGGGTTACCTCAGCATGGCTATAGTTGTCTGGATAGCTCGCCATAGCTTGTCTGTCCCAGTAGTAGGTATTACGGTACTGAAGATATCCATTTATTCCGGTACCAGAGTAAATGCCGGCCGGGATCCCGGCCGTATCTCCTCCACCGGAGGTGACTCCTGAGGGAACTTGCGTTTGGTTATATTCGGTCCTCGTTTTGTTTCCGTCGGGATACGTGGTTTCCTCCCACCGAGTACTCCCAAGCGAAGGATCGGTCGTATTATCGCCGTAGGCAAATGAAGTGGCTCCGTATGGTGTGGTCAAGGAATTAACAAAGGTGGACGAACCCGTATAAGAATATTGGGATGTTAATCCCAATATATCAGTGATTTGCTTTAATCTCCCCGACGTGTCATACGAAAAACTAGCTGATCGACCAAATGGGTCAGTCACTTGAGAAATGGTATAAAATCCCGGTTGTCCAAAAGTACTTGATGAGTAGCTAACAGTTGTTACTTGACCTATTGCATCAGTCAGTGAAACGAGTCGCATATGAGAATCATATCCCAGCGTCAAAGAATTCCCCTGTGGGTCTGTAATTTGGGTCAGAAAATAATTTCCCGCACCATCCGGCTGTCCAAAGGTTTCGATCTCTCCTCCCGGCAATTGGCGTTGCCATGTAGTAGAGTTTACTTGTGACAAGACCGCGCCAGTGCGTTGAGCAGGAGAATAGTCATTTGCCTGATAATCGTAATAATAAACCTCTTCTCCTCCTCCTCGCTCATAAACGTTAGCGTACGTGTCATTGGGGGTGACATAAGCCAAATAGCTGAAGGTCCAATTCGGCCCTAGATTTGCATAAGTAAAAGTTGTTGGTTGTGCGATCTCTCTTTGGTTGTAATGCACGGTGAAGTGCATTACAGGTCCCAACGGAGGAGAGTAACGAACGGGAGTGTCAACTAGTCCCAGACTGACTAGCATGGATTTCACAATGGGAACCGACATGGCTGCCTCGCTGTCAGGCATGTCGCTCTTATCTTCACCCGCCCAATTTGCGTCACCGGTATTATCCCCACTATCCCCGGCCACGCCATCTGGATCGCCAGACCAGGGATTATCGTCGTCGACTTGGAGCGTGTCAGGATCGCCGACTCCTCCCGTACCACAATCGCCGTCACCAGAATCGGAATCATCAGGGGAGTAGTCAAAGTAATCGTCATCCTCGGGGTCGCCTCTACCAAATACTTTGCTTCCCTCATCTTGAGTGACCGGTACCCAGCCCTTGGGAAGAGCACCTTGAGGCACAAGAAAGTAGCCGCTCGTTTCCTGCTCTAATGTTTTCCCGCTAATCAAAAATCGTTGTCCCCCAAATGTAGTATCGTGAACAATATACTTTCCGCCCTTCTCTCCTATTAGCGCAGCATAATGTCCCAGCTTCCAATGAATCACGGCGGGACTTATGAACGTGGCGTCCGAACTGGTTCTCTTTGCCATTTGCATTGGCATTCCAATCATCGTGGAAAGGGATTGCACGTCGGCAAGCGCGATGCCATGCGGAGTCGACTTGGTTTTTTTGATTACATCCGGGTGACTTAACTTATGGTTTGTTGCTATGTACAATTCTTGAAGGGCGGATGGCCCACAACGAAATGCGTCTTGAGGTCGATTGTGCATCAGCCATAGGCCGGCTCTCGCCTGCATTAATAGTTGCGCTGAAACTCCGGAAATACTCCTACCCTTTAGTTGCGTAAAAAGAGCGTCAAGTTCATCTGTACGGCCGATGCGCGCTTTCATTTCTGCGAGTTTAGCAGCCGCAAGGTCGGCTATTTTCTGTCCGGCGGTGTCTTTTAAAGACTGAGTGCGCGTCCATGCGTCATCCCATGTCTTGAGCGCTATCGAAAAACTACCCGTATTAAATAAATCTTCGGCAATATTTAGATCGAGGGATGCGCGCCAAGCAGAATTAGGATACGTGCTTAGAAAATCTGTAATGGCTGATACATCGTTTTCATCTTTTCGAGTCAAATAGTTCCTTACAGCACCTGCCAAAGCTTGATTCTCCGCAGGTGTGGTGGTTCCTCCAACAGGGACCAAGGGCTCTTTAAACGCATGAGAATAGGTGATATCAGCGTCGGAAGGCTGGGCCGGCAATTGAACCCCCCGATAAGGCGAGACCTTTGGTTCACGTTTATTAACATGAACATTTTTGGGCGATAATTGCGGCTGTGGCAAAGAGTTGACGTTCGACGTTCCTGAGTCTGCCCAGGCCGAAGGGGGGAGAAGACTGAGAAGGAAGATCGGCATCATTGCCGCCGCAACAACCCGCCGAGCTTGAATGCGAATAACCCGTTTAACATTTCGAAATGAGAACGACTTCATGGCAACAGAGTCGCGTTTGAGGGTTGAGTGAGGTTAATCGGCGGCGGCGTATGATCGTTTGGATTGGGAGACGGCGGTGTTGGCTGGGGAGGATTAACCCCTGCATCAAATGGATCGAGACCTAGTGCTAGCTGTTGCGCGTTTGTCATCGGATTGCCGCTTGCATCCGTGTATCCATTAATGTCGGTATCCGTTGCCGCATAGCCAAGCTGGTGGTTAACCAAGTCTGATAGGCCGTCACCATTGGTGGAATACATGTTGGGGTTGTACCCCCATTGATAAGCCTGCAAGTAAGTGAGTCCGCTCCCACCCGGTACTGAGGCACTTGGATTGAGGTCAGTGACACTGCCCAAATACTCCGTTTGCCATGCGTCCGGGATCCCGATGTGATAGGTATCACCGATCCAGAATTGGGCAGATGCGATCTGGCTGACCTGAGTGGTTCCAGAAAAGATAGCGGCATTTACAACCTGGCCATCCGTTGACAAAGTAAATGGCGAGGAATACTGAGTCGAGGTCCCCGAGGGAATCGTGCCGTCGAGTGTGTAGCGTATGACATTGGGAGTAGTAGCTCCAGAAAGCGTGATGCTCGTCGAGGTGGTAATATTTCCGCCATTGGGGCTGATGGTGGGTGGAGCGGCAGAAGGATATTTGGCGTTGATGTAGGTCTGGATTTGCTGAATTTCAGTGGAGCTTAGAACGCGATTATAGATAAGGACTTCGGAAATGTTTCCTTGCCAAGCAGTTCCTCCTAGTGTTCCGCCCAAGGTTACATTCTCGGAAAACTGCCCCGTTCCACCAGCGGTGGCCGTTCCATTGGCGGTTCCATTAAGATAGAAACTAAGTGCCCCACTTGAGTGGGTATAGGTAACGGCCGAAGTCGTGAGATTAGCAGTTGAGGATACGGTTCCGCCCTGGGTATAGTAAAAGTAACCGTCATAAAACATCTGATATAATGAGCTACCTGAGTAGTGATATAAAAGCGAAGTCAGCGATAGGTTATTGACTGACGTTCCATACTGAACCAGTGGCGAATAGCTCATGGAGGAAGCTGCTGAGGTCGATGCCACAGCGATGATAGTGCAATCACTCACGCTGGAAGCAGTCACGGTGGGGTAACCACTATTCTGGGTGAGGCTCTGCGAGGTCGTGAAGTTGACAGTGGGAGTTCCAGTGACCGGGTCATTTGCCGCGGTCGGACGGTTGGCGGGAGTAACTTGAGTGATGTTGTTACCCGCCATGCCGCTATCGAGCCAGCTGGTCACCTGACCTTGGGTATTAGTAATGAGCCCCGAGTTGGTACGATACCAAGAAATCAAGCCTGAAGGGACGGGAAGGACGCTGGAGATTTGAGCATATTGGTTGGCTTGAGCCTCGTTCCACTGGTTTGCGTTGATCTGAGTCTGGATGGCACTGCTGTAGCTTGATATCCACGAGGCGCCCGGATAGTAGATGCCGTACTTATTGGCCAAATAGAGACCCAGTTGTTGCAACTCGGAAGAGGATAATTGGTGGTCATAGACCAAGACCTCGCTGATATCTCCTTTCCAATAGGCACTATTACCACCAGCTCCGCCGCCTACTGCAATGCCGGACGTAGGACTACTAACATTGCTGATCGATTGCGACGCGGTTTGGGTGCCATCGCGGTAGAAAGTGACGGTGTTAAGAGAGGAGTTGATTGATGCAGTTTCGATGGCGAAGACCCCTTGACTGGGAGATGCTGCACCGGAGGCAGTGTTTCCCGCTGTGTCGAAGTACTCCTCAGAACCGTTATAGCCCACGGCGCGGCTTCCACCCGTGGCGCCGCTGCCTGAGTAGAAACTGTATTCTGAACTTGAAGGTGCAGTCGTCATGCCAACCGTAACAATAGTCATGTCGGCACTTGCTCCAGAGCCCAGGCCGGAAACATTTGTCAGGCTTTGGCTGCCGCTGAATCGCAAAGCCGGTTCCCCATTAGAATCGTTCGGAATGAGTTGAGGTTGGCCAAGGACGCTGTTTTGTGATACCGGATAACTTCCGGTTTGATCTGTCCAACCTTTCACATACGATCCAATGCCTGTCGTAACGCCCGAATCTGCCTTCAACCACAGTTTTAAGCCGTTGGTAAGCATGGACGGATTCGCCGATTGCATTGCGACGTAGGCGTTAGCTTGAGTTATGCTCCACTGGTTGCGATTAATCTCCGCCTGGACAGTCGAGGTAAAGGTACTGATCCAGGAGGCGCCCGGATAATAGAATCCATACTTACCGCTGAGATACAGGCTTACCTGCTGCATTTCTGTCGACGAAAGCTGATGGTCGTAAACGAGCACCTCGGCAATGTCACCTTGGAAGCATTGACTCAGTACATTGCCGTTGGTAACACCCCCGATGGTCACTCCCGGCGTCATGTTGGATAGCGCGGGACTCAATGTTCCCGTCCCGCTTGCAACACCATTTTGATAAAATGACACCGTAGCCAAATCCGAGGCCAACGTTGCCGCCTGCATGACGAATTGTTGGGGACTTGGTTCTGTGCCGGCGCTGACGCCGTCGTAGGAGGCATCAAACATTTGCTGTCCACCGTTATAAACGAGGCTGCGACATGTAGGATATTGCTGATTACCCAAGAAGACCATGCTCTGGTAACTCGTGGTGGTGCCGGAAGGCGCTACCATAGCGATCATGGTCATGTCTTGGTTTTGCCAAACATTGCTTCCGTTATAGAGCCACTGGCTGCCATTAAAGCGAACGGCGGGCTTTCCGTTGAGGTCATTGGTCACCAAAGTGGGTTGATTTCCAGAGGGAGAGACAACACTGTAATTGCCTGTTTGGTCATTCCATTGATTGACGACGCTACCATTGGTCTCTACTCCGGAATCGGCTCTGAGCCAGGAAACTAATCCGGTCGTTAACATTCCAGAATTGGCATTTTGGAAGGTGACATAGGCGTCTGCCTGATTCTTGTTCCAATGATTGCGATTGATTTCAGTCTGGACGGCGGAGGTATAAGAACTGATCCAAGAAGCACCGGGTATATAAAGCGAGTATTTGTTAGCCAAGTAGGATTCAACTTCCTGACGTTCGGTGGTCGACAACACCCTGTTATAGACAATGACCTCAGCAATATTTCCGTTCCACGCGCTCCATGGGGTGTAATTAAGCAAGCTACCAACCGTGAAGCCTGCATTTATGGAGGAGGAACTAACGGACGCCGTACCGTTGGCGGATCCTTGGTTGTAGAATGAAGCCAATGATGAGGACTGGCTATAGGTCACGGTGGAAACGTTGAGCAATCCATTCCCCGAAAGCGCTCCCCCATCAACGATGTTTGTGCCATCGTCGTAGCTTTGATTACCGTTATCGTCGTACATCGCGCGGGCGGAACTGCTGCTGTAAGCATTCCCAACGACAACGGATGTCGCTGAATTGGTCGATCTCTGCATGGAACTCACCGTCACAATAGTGACATCACCGGTTCCAAGCTGGGATGAGCTGTTATTAAGGTATTGATTAGCGTTGAAAGACACCACAGCATTACCGGTCGAAGTGTCGGTTCCGACAGTGGGAGCATTAGCACCGGCGCTTTGCGTTACATTGTTGCTGTTTCCACTTTGGTCATTCCATTGAGTGACCGATCCACCGGCGGTTGTAACGCCTACATCAGCGTTCAACCAAGCAGTTAAACCTGATGTTACGGGCAGAGACGGGTAAACCGTCAACTGGAGGCTGGCCGTCCCGGTACCGTACGTGTTCGTTGAACTCAGGGAGACGGTCGACGTACCCGCCGTGCTGGGCGTTCCCGATATCACCCCTGTCGCCGTATTGACGCTCAAGGCGGCGGGTAATCCGCTAGCATTGAAGGTGGCAGGATTGTTATTGGCCGTAATGGAATAGTTAAAAGGTTGGCCGACCACGGCTGCTGCGATAGTTGGACTGGTGATGGTCGGTGCTACTGGAGCCCAGACTGTGAGGGTAAGAGTCTGCGAACTTGATCCACCTGCATTAAAGGCGGTGGTCGTCACATAAAATGTCCCGGTGACGCTCGGAGTTCCCGAGATAAGTCCTGTGGAAGTATTAATACTCAAACCTGTGGGCAGGCCGGTGGCGCTAAAGCCCGTGGGTGAATCGCTCGCGGTCACGGTATAATTAAAGGCGCTTCCGGTGGTAGCCGTCGCGCTCGTCGAACTATTAATAATTGGCGGAATACTGTATTTGCTGGCGAGATAATTTTCGACTTCTTGTCGCTCGGTGTTCGAGAGAACGCGGTTGTAGATGACAATTTCGGCAATATTGCCGTCCCAGTTGTAATAATTGCCGTAGGTGATGGCGTCGCCTACGATTAATCCGGAAGCAGTTGCTACCGTACTGAGGGTAGCAGTTCCATTAGGCATGCCGTTGCTGAAGAAGCTGGCCAGGCTCGATGAGGCCGAGTAGGTCAGGCTGTTTAGGGTTAGCCCGGTGCCTTGAACCGCTGGACCGCCGCTCACAGAAGTGAAGTAGCCGCTGTTATCGATACCGTTGGTAAAAGCGACATCTCCTCCAACGTAAGCTAATCCACGTGTCGCGGCCGATCCCCAAGTGGCGCCCACTTGAACTTGGACGCCAGATTCTCCTGAAGTAGCGGCGGAGGCTACCGTAATGATGGTGACATCGTTAACGCCGCTAACTTGCGAAGAATTCGAGAGAAATTGATTGCCATTAAATTGGATGACGGGCAACCCCGTGGTCGGATCAGTGGCAGTGGCAGGAGCACTCGATCCTGCTGATTGGGTCAAATTATATTGCCCGGTCTGATCATTCCATTGCGTTACCCCTCCACCGCTCAGGGTTACGCCGCCCTCGGCTGAATACCAGGCAGCTAGGCCGGATGTAACGGGCAGCGGCCCGTAAACAGTTAGATCCAGCGTGGCGTTGCCTGTGCCGTTGATATTAGTCGCGGTTATGGTCACGGTGGAGGTGCCCGTCGTCGTAGGTGTACCGCTGATGACCCCCGTGCTTGTATTGACGCTAAGTCCTGTCGGTAGGCCACTCGCCCCGAAGGTCGTAGCTCCGCTTCCCGCGGTAATGGTATAACTGAAAGGAATGTTTTGGGTGCCGCCGGCGACGAGCGAACTGGTAATCACGGGAATAGCCGGTTGAACGGTTATCGTCATTGGAAGCTGACCAGCTCCATTTACATTAACCGCACTGAGGGTTACGGAATAGGTTCCCGCTATGGTCGGTGTCCCAGAAATTACGCCTGTGGTGGAATTGAGACTTAAACCGGCCGGTAGTCCACTTGCTTCAAAATAGGTGGGGGAATTACTGCCAGTGATCGTATAGTTAAAAGTACCGCCAACAAACCCCGTTGCCGTCGTGGCGCTGGTAATTACTGGAACCGGATTAATCGATTGCAGATACTGGATCGTCTGGGCTTGACTCCAATCGTTTTGGTTAATAAGCGTCTGGATATTTGTCGGGTAGTTTGCAATCCACGCTGCTCCAGGAGCGTAGATATTGTATTTGTCGGCAAGGTAACCCTCTACAGATTGTCTTTCGGCCGTGGAAAGAACCCGGTTGTAGACGATGACTTCGGCGATATTCCCATTCCAGCCTTGATAGGGCGTATAGCTCACACTTCCGAGCGTCAATCCGGCAGCCAGACTAGTAGCGGTAATCGAAGCCGACCCATTGGCCAGTCCTTGGCTATAGAAGGTAGCGGTTCCACCAGAATCGCTGAATGTGACGGTGCTAATATTGAGATTGGTGTTGTTTGGAACGGGCCCGCCGTCGACGGTCGTGCTTGAATTGTCAAACCCCTCGTTACCATTGTCGTCGACGAAAATGCGGGCTCCGTTATTGTCGTAGAGCGCTCCCACCACGACCTGGGTTTGGAAATTGGTTGTTGGAGTCGTCGTACTTGCCACGGTGATAATTGTTGTATCATCCAGACCGGTGATTTGTGTCGAGTTGGTCAGAAGTTGATTTCCATTGAAAGTCACAACCGGAAGGCCGCTTGCAGCATCCTGGCCAATCCCGGGAGCGTAGCCATTTTGCGAGACGTTATATTGATTTGTAGTTTGGTCGTTCCATTGAGAGACACTGCCAGCTTGAGCGGTGACGCCGGCGTTTGCTTCAAACCAGGCGGTAAGTCCAGAGGTGACTGGCAATGAAGTCGGCGCTGCCCCGACTGTCAGCGTCAGCGTCGCGTAGCCGACCCCGGCGGAGTTAGCAGCCGACAATTGAATATTGTAGGTTCCCGACGTACTAGGAGCGCCGACGATTGCGCCGGTGGTCGAATTAACGGTCAAGCCTGGTGGAAGGCCGGTCGCGCCAAAGCTCGTTGGCGTGCTTGAGGCGGTAATAAAATAGTTGAGATTAGTGCCGGCGATTCCAGTCTCAGTCAACGAACTGGTGATGACGGGAGCCGACAAGTTGATGGTTAAGGCCAACGTAGCCGTGCCAGTTCCTCCTGAATTGGTAGCGCTCAACCCTATCGAGTAGGTTCCGCCGACAGTGGGCGTTCCCGAAATCGCCCCGGTACTAGTGTTGACCGATAAGCCAGACGGGAGGCCGGTCGCATTAAAGCTGGTTGGGTTGTTGGTAGCGCCAACAGTATAGGTAAAGGCGATGCCAGTAGCTCCAGATGCTGTCGTCGAACTTGAAATGACGGGAGGTGGTACGCTTACCGTCAGGCTTAGAGTCTTCGTTCCAGAACCGCTGCCGTTGGAGGCACCGATGGTAACAGAATAGGTTCCGGCGGTGGTTGGAGTGCCCGTAATGGCTCCAGTGGCGGAATTAAGTGAAAGACCAATGGGAAGATTTGTGGCGCTGTATCCCGTAGGAGAGTTGCTTCCCGTAATGGTATAGTTGAAACCGGAGCCGGTGGTGCCACTTGCGGTTGAGGAGCTCGTAACAGCTGGCGTTGGGGGATTGATAGTAAGAGTAAGCGTCGTTGAGCCGGTCCCGCTCGCGTTGGTTGCACCAATAGTAACATTGGACGTGCCTGTCGCACTCGGCGTGCCCGTGATTTTACCCGTCGAGGTGCTGACGGTCAGACCTGAAGGTAACCCGCTTGCGCTGTAGCTGGTTGGCGAATTCGTTGCCGTAATCGAATAACTAAAGGCGCTGCCGGTCGTACCGATCGCGGACGTTAAACTGGTTATAACCGGGGTCGGCAGATTCACCGTCAGAGTCAACGTGAGCGTGCCGGTTCCTGTCGGATTGGATGCCCCAAGCGTCACAGTAGAGGTGCGAGCGACTGTGGGAGTTCCAGTGATCGCTCCGGTCGATGTATTGAGCGTCAATCCAGGCGGCAACCCAGTCGCACTGAAACTGGTGGGAGAGTTACTCGCAGTGATAGTATAGCTAAAGGCAGTTCCAGTAGTCCCCGCTGCGGTATTGGAGCTGCTGATGACAGGCGTTGGGTTATTGATGGTAAATGTTAGATTTTGGGTGCCGGTGCCGTTCGCATTAGTCGCGCTTAGGGTAACGCTAGAGGATCCCGTTGATGTCGGAGTGCCGGTGATGGCTCCAGTAGACGTATTGACGCTTAAGCCTGCCGGAAGGCCGGTGGCATTGAAGCTGGCAGGGCTGTTATTTGCGGTGATAGTGTAGCTACTAAAGGCCGTGCCAACCACACCGGTCGCCGTCGTCGCGCTCGTGATGACGGGCACAGGCGGATTGATGGTCAAGGCCAAGGTGGCTGTGCCCGTTCCGCTGGCGTTAGTTGCGCCAAGGGTGATGGAAAAACTTCCGGCGATCTTGGGTGTTCCTGTGATTGCCCCGGAAGCGGTATTGATATTCAAGCCTGCAGGCAACCCACTTGCACTGAAGCTGGTGGGACTATTGCTCGCAGTAATGGTATAGCTATAGGCGGTGCCTGTTGTAGCGGTGCCCGTAGTGGAGCTGCTAATTACGGGTAAAGGCGGCGTTATGGTAAAACTTAAGGTCGCTGTGCCCGTTCCGCTCGCGTTGGTAGCACTTAATGAAACAGAAGAGGTGCCAGCTGTAGTCGGTGTCCCACTAATAACACCAGTCGTAGTATTGACGCTCAAGCCTGCTGGCAAGCCGGTCGCGCCTCTCGAGGTGGGATTATTAGTTGCCGTGATCGCATAGCCACTAAACGCGACTCCCTGCACAGCTGTCGCGCTCGTCGGGCTATTAATAACCGGAATCGGCGCTTTGATGGTAAATGTCAAAATCGCGGTGCCCGTTCCATTAGCATTAGTTGCTCCAAGAGTAACATAAGAGATACCGACCGCCGTAGGCGTGCCCGTAATCGCCCCGCTGGTGGTATTGACGCTCAATCCGGCGGGCAATCCGGTGGCGCTGTAACTTGTGGGCGAATTGCTCGCCGTGATAGTGTAAGTGCTGATGGCGGTACCAGTGGTCCCGCTGTCCGTAGTGGCGCTGCTGATGACAGGAACGGCTGAGCTCGATATTTTGTAGGTCAGCGTCAAGCTTCCGGTCCCGCTTGCGTTGGTAGCTCCAAGGGTGACGGTTGATGTGCCCGCCGTAGTGGGCTTACCCGAAATGACGCCAGTTGTGGTATTGACCGAAAGGCCTGCGGGCAAGCTGGTGGCGCTGTAGCTGGTCGGGCTGTTGGTGGCGAGAATTGTGTAGGTGCCAGTAGTGCCCACTGTACCTGCAGCAGTGGTGGGACTATAAATGACCGGCTTGGCCTGGTTGATCGTGAAGATCAACGATGCGCTTCCGGTACCACCAGAGTTGGTTGCACCGAGTGTGACAGTAGAGGTCCCGGCTGTTGTAGGCGTACCGGTAATGGCTCCAGTTGAGGTATTGATGCTCAATCCCGTCGGAAGTCCAGAGGCACTGAAACTGGTGGGATTATTGCTAGCGGTCACGGAATAACCGCTGAAGGCGACATTGATGGTGGCCGTCGCGGTCGTCGCACTGCTGATAACTGGTGCGAGGGGTTTTATCGTAAGGGTAAGAGTCAGGGTGCCGGTACCATTCGCGTTGGTTGCGCCCAACGCCACCGAGAATGTCCCCGAGGCAGTGGGAGTGCCTGATATTGCGCCACTGCTAGTATTAACCGTGAGTCCGGAAGGCAAACCCGTGGCGCTATAACTCGTCGGAGAGTTGCTGGCGGTAATTGTATAACCGCTGAATGCTGTGCTGATCGTACCCGTCGAAGTGGTCGAGCTGCTAATTACGGGTGTTGGCGGGTTGATCGTCAACGTCAGGGTCGCTGAGCCTGTACCGCTGGCGTTGGTTGCCCCGATGGTTACCGAGGTGGTTCCGGTGGCGGTCGGGGTTCCGGAAATTTTCCCCGTGCTTGTACTGACGCTCAAGCCACCGGGCAAACCTGTGGCGCTGTAACTGGTCGGATTATTACTGGCTGTGATTGTATAGCTGAACGCCGCACCCGTGTTCCCCAGAGCGCTAGTAACGCTGGTGATAACTGGCGTCGGGGAATTGATCGTGAATGTGAGCGTGGCTGTCCCCGTACCAGAAGCATTGGAAGCTCCAATTTTCACGGGATAGCTGCCTGCCGTCGTCGGAGTGCCCGTGATTGCGCCGGAACTGCTATTCACGCTCAAGCCAGCGGGGAGCCCCGTCGCGCTAAAGCTCGTCGGGGAATTACTAGCTGTAATGGTATAGCCGCTGAATGCTGTCCCCACTGTTCCGGTCGCCGTTGAGGAACTAGTGATGACGGGTGTCGGTGAATTGATGGTGATTGTTAGGGACGCGTTGCCGGTTCCTCCCGTATTTGTTGCACCGATAGTGACAGTAGTAGTTCCGGTTGATGAGGGCGTACCACTAATGGCACCAGTCGAAGTGTTGACGCTCAAGCCGGAAGGCAAGCCGGACGCGCTGTAGCTTGTCGGATTATTGTTAGCCGTGATCTGGTAGCTGAAGGCGGAGCCAGTGATGCCCGTAGCTGACGTGGCACTCGTGATGACAGGAACTGCAGGCTTGATTGTGATCGTCAAAGCCAAGGTTCCGGTCCCCGCCGCATTCGTTGCGCCCAGCGCCACTGTTGATGTTCCGGCTGCAGTGGGCGTTCCGGAAATCACTCCGCTAGTGGAATTGAGGCTTAACCCAGCAGGTAATCCAGTCGCCGAAAAGCTGGTGGGATTGCTGCTCGCGGTGATGGTGTAGGTAAAGGCGGAGCCAATGTTGCCGCTCGCTGTGGCCGAGCTGCTGATGACGGGAGCACTGCCGAGACCGACCGTCAGCGTCAGTGATGCAGTGCCCGTGCCTGACAGATTGGTTGCCGACAGCGAAATCGTATAAGTTCCGGTGGTAGCCACCGTGCCAGAGATGACGCCGGTCTGGGTGTTGATGGAAAGTCCGGATGGCAATCCTGTGGCACCGAAATTTGTGGGAATATTGGTCGCGGTAATTGTGTAGCTAAAATTTGCGCTGTTTGTAGTGCTAGCCGAGGAAGGACTATTTATCACCGGAACGCCGGGGTTAATGGCAACTGGAACCTCGCTACTGGTCGTGTTTCCATTTCCGAGTTGCCCATAGGAGTCGTTACCCCACGTATAAATTGAACCGGAAGCCAATGCCGCCCCGTGCCAATACCCAGCGCTGATGGCGACCGCATTGGTGATATTGGAAACAGCAACCGGAGAATTTTCCTGCGTGGTCGTATTGTTGCCGAGTTGCCCGTATTCGTTATTGCCCCAGCTGTAAATCGTTCCGGCGCTACTCAACGCTAAGCTAAACAAGTTGCTGGCCTTGATCGCCGAAATGGCACTGAGGGTAGTGATTTCAACGGGACTATTGCTTTGAGTCGTGGTGCCGTTTCCAATTTCCCCAGAACTGTTGTCACCCCACGACCAGACGTTGCCATCAACGTCAAGGGCCATGGTGTGGTTGGTTCCCGCGCTGATGGCAACGATGTTGCTGACGCCGGTCACTTGATAAGGCGAAAGCCTTTGGTAATTTGTGCCATCGCCAAGCTGTCCGGTGGCGTTCAATCCCCACGCCCAGACGGTGCCATCGCTTTTGAGAGCGATGGTGTGATTGGTCCCCGCGGAAATTGCGACGATGCCGTTCAGTGTGGTCAATTGTTCTGGGCTTGGGCGTGAGATTGTAGTGCCGTCACCCAGCTGTCCGTTATCATTGTTGCCCCAAACCCAGACCGTCCCATCGTTCTTCAAGGCTACGCTGTGGGAGGCGCCTCCTGAAACTGCTATCATGCCGCTGAGGGTAGATAGTTGCTCGGGAGAGGCTTCTTGGTTGGTGGTTCCATCGCCGAGTTGGTTGTATTGGTTGTCGCCCCAAACCCAGACCGTTCCGTCATTGCGCAACGCCAAACTGTGCAAGCCTCCGGCGCTAATCGCTTCAATATTGGAAAGCCCAGTTACCGGAACGGGACTATTGCGTTGGTTTGTCGTTCCATCTCCCAGTTGCCCGTTGCTGTTAAGGCCCCATGACCACACGGCGCCGCCTGTCGTGAGGTATAAGTTGTGAGCCGCCCCCGACGATATGTCACCGTTAACCAAGTAATTTCCGATTGGCACCACGGCAACGCGGTCGAGCATTCCGAGGGAAAGGGTACTGGTGCTACTGCTGGTTGTAGCGACGCCGACATAGACTGTTCCGCTGAGGCTGATCGTTTGGTTGCTGACAAGAGTCCAAGTGGCACCGTCGGAGGATTCGTAACCGTAAAAGACATTCCCTGCGCGGACCAATTTGACCCAATAGGGTGCAGTCACGGAAGCGCCTGCGGTCGAAGTGACCGACGCACCAGCAGTGCTTCGAGTAACAAAATTGATTCCCGAGGTTGAATTGAGCAAAACGGCCGCTTCCGCCGAGCCTGCGGTAAGATTTTGGCGAATAACGACACCGGAGGAAGCGCTGCTGGTGCTTAGGCCGTCGACGCGGGCCAATATGACACCGTTGCCACTGAGAGCCTGGTAGGCAAAATGAAAACTGTCGGCCGTTCCGGTCAACCCGCTTCCGGCACCGTAAAGCGACCAAAGGCCACTCTCCAAGTGGACTTGACCAAGCTGGCCGGTAGTGCCGACGTCTTGATCCTGCCAGGGTGAAGTTGGGGCATAGGATGTTTGGCTCGAAAGAGTGATGTTGTCGAAAGTGGCGGTACAGAGTTCGGTGTTATTGTCACTGGTAACGGCGAAACCAATATCGACAGGGTTAGTAAGACTGGAGAGTCGGACTAAGCCTTCATAGGCCCAGTCGGTACCGTTGGAGGAAAGATAAACCGTGATGAGCGTTGAATCCTTCACAACTCGGACCCAGTAGGGCGCTGCTGCTGTACCGAGCGCGGCATTACTCATGGTTCCTCCGCTGCTGGAGCGGGACAAAAATACTGCTGAGTTCGAAGGTTCCAGGGCGATCATGCTGGTAATAGCGCCAGCGGAGGTGCTTTGGCGGATCATGACTCCAGCCTTGGCTGTGGAACTTGTATTTTGGATGCTAGCAACTCTGGCTTCGAGCTCACCATCCGCGGGTAAGGATTGGTAAACGAAGTGACAGGCATCGGCAGCCCCGCCGATATCGGAACCACTGCCAGCAATGGTGTAAACACCGGTGGCCGCGTTAAAAGTGTCAGTACCAGCGACTCCCACAGATCCAATATCCGTCCCGGTGAAGGTCCCGGCTCGCGCGGTTGCAAAAAATTGCAGCGCGACTAAGATCAAGACTGCCCAAGTTATTTGACTACCACCGCAGGCATATTTTTTCGCTCCGCTCACGGTCTCCTCCATTTTTTGGGGACAACTTGTCTTGGTAGAACAACATCGCCACCGACGAAGCGGAGTTAAATCAAATCGTAAAAGTATAGCAACTGTTTTGACTTTTAAGCTCAACAAAAGCGCGTTATTTTGAATGTAACACACTCTAGCATCAACGGTAAGACGTGGTAGTTGAGGTAACTTTCTAACTTTTTTGTTAGAAAAACTTCAAAAAATCCTTTTTGACAGGCTTAGGATTGGTGCAATGCCACTTTGCGTGCGATCTGGCTCGCAAAGCGACATGGTAAAGATAGGTCTATATATATTTTTGTTCTAGACGTGAGACTTCCTCTTGGACGGACTTTATATAGTGGTTCCACTCTGAACGCGCCGAAGACGCGTGGCGCTTTATCGCGGACTTCCCAAAATTGGTCTTCGTCGGCTTCGGTGTGGTGACATTTTGGGGCGAATCGTTATCTTCCGATCATGGCCAAGCGGCGGAAAAAGAAGAGTCAACACACCTTGTCAGGCAATTCTCTGCCCTTAAAAAATGAGATTAGCTTCTCTCTCCTGGGGTTTGCCTTGCTAACCGCGGTCATTGCTTTATTGGTCTACCTACCTTCTTTGGACTCGGATTTCGTTTATGACGCACGAAAGGAAATAATTGAAGAAGGATTCATCACTTCACTGTCAAATTTATCGGCTGTACTCTCGCTAAAAGTTCTCGGGATGAATCTGATGCTCTCGGATCGTCCGGGACAGCTTCTTTACCTGATGATTATTGCCGCATTCAGCGGTAGAGATCCCTTCGGCTATCACCTTTGCAGTGTTATTCTTCATGCAGTCAATGCTGGCCTGCTTTTTTATATGCTGCAGCATTTGGCGCGACTGGAAGTGACTTCTGATTTAACAAACAGAGAAACCAAGATTCGACTGGCCGCGGCCGTAGCTACGTTGCTTTTTTCCCTGCACCCCCTCGCTGTGGAGTCGGTTTCGGAGGTGAGTTATTCCTCGAGCCTGCTGGTGACCGCATTTACCTTGTTGGCATTGTGGCTGGGATCCTTTTTTCAGCCGCAAGATAGAGGGCGACGGGTCCCTGTCGGAGTGCTGGCTGCTGGTTGTTGCCTTGCTGCGGTGATGTGCAAGGAATCGGGTATCGCAGCGGCCGTGCTTTTGGGATGCTATTGGTGGTTGTATCGGCGTCAAGAAGCCAAGCATCCGTGGCTTCTATTCCTGACAGGGGCGGGTCTAAGTTGCGTCTTCTTTTTGATTGCACGATTCGTACTGGCCCCCCCAGGCGGCGGAGAGATTCCGTATATTGGCGGATCGTTCGAGAGGGTCTTCGTTATTCAGCCTCGTCTGTGGGCTTTCATGATGGGCAAGATCGTTTGTCCACTGGGTTTATCTGCCGACTATACACCAGTGGATCAACTTGGGCTTTCGACTCCGGTTTCGATAGCACTATTAGTCGCGGTCGTAGGTTTACAGATATGGCTCGCTTGTCGGTCGCGACTCGCTGCCTTGGGTGTGAGTACGTACTGGGTGGGCTTGGCCACAGTCTCCAATTTTATGCCTCTTTTCCGGCCGTTGGCAGATCGCTTCTATTACCTGCCTCTATGTGGGGTGGCGATGGAACTGGTCGCGATTTTGGTCCTGCTGATGAAGTGGCCTCGCTCCTTCTGGCTTGGAACATCACTGCTGGCAGCATTCACGGTATGGTTCGGGTGTCTATCGATTCAGAGGGAGGCGGTGTTTGCCAACAACCTTTCGCTCTGGACGGACACGCTCAAGGTAAATCCGAGGTCGGCCGTGGCCGAAGCGGGATTGGGATGGGAGCTTTATCAGAAGGGAGATCTTAATGGCGCGATTGTCCGGTACCAGAAAGCCCTCGAGCTCAATTCCCGTATTCCGGAAGCTTACAACAATCTCGGACTGGCCTATTATCAGCTAGGGAGGTGGGATGACGCGCTGCTGAATTATCAGAGAGCCGAAACGCTCGATTCATCGACCTCTCAAATTCCGAACAACATCGGGTTAGTGCTTGAACAGAAGGGCAAGCCTGACGAGGCCATTCTTGAATTCCAGAAAGCTTTGGCGATCAATCCTCATTTTGTGGAGGCTCACAACAACTACGGCATGGCGTTGGCGGACGAGGGCCGGTTTGGCGAGGCAGCCGCGCAGTACCGCGAAGTGCTGCAATCTGAACCCGATTTGGCGGAGACACACAATAACCTTGGAATCGTTCTGGCAAAAATGGGGCAGGTTCAGGAAGCGGCCACCGAGTTCCAAGAGGCGCTGCGCCTGAAGCCGGAATATGAGACGGCGAGAACCAATCTGGCAAAGCTTCAAAGCCTCCCTGCCAGATAAATGGGATTGGAACTGTTGAATGATGCTCGATCTCCAGCAGTCAGAGCCACAGGCGCATTTCAGTGCTGCTTTGGGGCGAAGCCAAGGTAGGGATTGCTGAGGATTAGAAAAAGGAGACGCGGGATGCGTGCACCGCTCCCGTTCGAGGAAAGTCTTGGAAAGCTCCGCGTTTCGCGTCATATCTAAAAGAGGATTCATCAAAGCTATGAGTGAAAAAGTTGATGTGGCCGCCGATCTTCCCGATGAAGTTGAAGCAGCCGTGCAAAAGATTGCCGTGCATACCGGTTACACCCGGGATGAAATCATCGAAAGATGCGTGAAGTGGATTCTCGATGCGGCAGATGCGCCTCCTGGACCGATTGAGAAGCCGGATTTTCTCGCATTGTTTGCACGGGCACTGAAGGGGCCAAATCCCTAGTGCGCGCCTTGCTCTCCCGCGGCGCGCGGGGGGCCAGGGAAACGGCGATGGAATGCGGCAGGTCCGTGAATCGGGCATCCAGCCGTTGAGAAAACTCTAATCGCCCACTTTCGCCCAAGTGCAGTTGATCGCGCCCATTACTTCCCACATGTCAAGAAACGATGAGCCGGCAACGAGAGGGCAGGGCCCAGGCAAGTCCAGCGATGGGGAAACAAGAATATTCGCGCCAAATTCAACGGTACGATTCAGGCATGAATCCTTCCTCATTTCCACCGAACTCCCAAGCGGCCGCATCGCTGACGTACTCTGTGGCTGAAACGGCGACTATCCTGGGCGTATCTCCCGCTACGATCTATCGCTTATTAGACCGGCGCCTACTGAAGGCGGTGCCGGGGATGCGTCACAAACGAATCAGCAAAAAGCAAGTCGAGGCCCTCGCAGAAGGAACAATCGGCTAACGACGAAACGGGTAGAAAGCCAGCCAAGAAACGCGCGATTGCCGTCGGACAATGCAGCAAAAGGAACGGTCATACGTCCCTTCTTGTAAAGATACTGGCCGTCGGTATCACGATCACCGCTGAACTGCCAGCCGTGTTGATCCACGAGCTTTTGGAGCAAATTGGTTGCCTGCACGTACCGCCCCTTGAGCTTGCCTTTATTATATTGCGGCAGCCAACTGTCGAGGGGGCGCAGCGAAAAATCCTCCTCGAATAAGCCCATCACCCGCCCGGCACGAGCAAACGATTTTTTCTCGTAACTCGCCCGGGAATCTCTCGCCACGCGCCGCGTCGAACCGTAGCCAACTACGAAAAAGGCATCCGAGCGGGAGCGAAAGACCGGACGCCAAGAGTCGGAACCGGGAGCTGCCCAAGTAAGAGTCTCGAGATCCTCTTTAGGAGCGATCGAGACTTTCGATAAGATCGTTCCTTTGGGGGCATGATTCACATCAACCTCGTCTTGTGGGTGAACGTGGAAGGTGGCGCTAATGAGGGCAGCCGCTTGCTTTTTTGAACGCACCTGCCGCCGAATAAACTTGTAGGGATAGATTCCGGAATCTCCTACGGCGGGACCAAGGGCAACCAGAGCGATGGCCCTGAGCAGCGAGGTTTTGCCGTGACCGTTATCGCCCAATAGCAGATTGAGATTGGGCAAACGAGGCCGGGGAAAGCCCAGCGCCTCGAAATCCTGATCCGCGTGACAGAACGGAACTTTGATTTTCCGAAAAGTCCGAAAATTTTCCACTTCGATTTCGTTGATGTACATCGGCAATAGGAGGGTTGGTGCCGTTGAGGGCAGACGGCGCAGTTTTTTGATCTCGTTATGGTTTAGTTTGAAATCTGAACTCCAATTATCAATGCCAAATTACCCACGGCCCGGTCCCGCCCAAGTTCGCAGATAAACCATCAAGGGAATCGCAGTTATCCCGCTGGTAAAAACCGATAGCCGGTTCAAGAAGGCTTTCCTTCCAAAGATTGATCACGATTCGCTTCCTGACGGTACGAATCGAGCCGGGCGAAGTAACAGGGCGCACAGCCCTTGGCCTGGGCCCGGCGCGCCGGGTCGAAGAGTTCATTGCTGGATTTCAAAAATCGGTAAAGATTCTCGCCTTCTTGAACCAGCCCCGGAAACGGCCAGTTGAATTTAGCCTTGGTCGAATTGAGGTCTGGGCGATGCACCAAGATTGCAGCGTTGGCCACGGAATAGCCATGGTTCATCAGAATTCCAACTTCTTCCGGACTGAAGAAGGCAAGGTCAGTCCGAATTACGGAAATCCACTTGGCCACAAAATCAGCTGAATAGCCAGGCAGTTCGCTGGGAGGATCGACGAGTTGGGACCATGCAGCGGATTCCCGGTAACTCTCCACGACACTGGTCAGGCCCCAATAGGTGCCCTTGATCTTGTTGTCATTGAATTTGTCGATCAGCATCCGCTTACGGAGGCTGATCGCCTGGTTTTGCATGATCCCCGCGTAGCGTTGAATTAGTTGAATGGTGAATTTTTCGGAAGTTACGGGAAGCGGCCCTCCGCCATCGCTCACGAGCATGTTGGGCTTGCGCGATCTGGCATGCCAAAGCGGCTCAATGCCCAGATTGTCGTAGACTCCACCATCGGTCAGGGAAATCTGGCTAAGCCATTTCTTGCGTTCGGCTTCCGGCTCATAGTCCCCTCCTTTGAGGTTATGGGTGGGCACATGGGGAGGAGCAGGATAAAACACGGGCGGGAAGCACGACGAAGCGGCGACCGCAGTGGCGACCTTAAAGTCTTGGGGCGTGGGGCCCCATCCCGCTTTGTAGCTGCCGATCTTTTCCGCGGTCATTTTCCAAGCCACGCCAAAGACCAGGTCTGTCGCGCAAAAGATAAAATGCACCGCGTTTTCGGCGGAGACATTCTGATTGATGGCGGACAAAAAGCCGCGATTGAGAACTTGATACGAGCGGGCCAACGTTTCGGTGCCCAAGCCTCTTTTTGTCCACGCGATCCGGGCCACGGCCAGCAGGATCAAAGCAAGCAGCCCAGCCACGACCGCGGGGATAACCCAGTACTCGCTAAAGTAGACCAGCGTTAGCAAAACGAGCATCGTTTGAAAGAACGCGAAAGCGCCGATCAGGCAAAGAAGCCACGCCCAGGTGACGAGCGCGGGTTTCGTTCGAATGTCGGTACGGACAAATGCGATGAAGGGATCCTCGACAAACCGCATCCAATCCTCAGGCGAAGTCGGAAGTCCCGATTTTACCGAATGAACTCGGGCCAGATGCGCTGCTAGGATGCTGCCGCCCGAGACGCAACTGTAGGTCTTGATGCGGGGAACCGCGCCGAATTCGCGCAGCCGACGCAGGGCGCCGAGATGGAAAAGGGCGGCGCGGTAGCCTCCGCCCGAAAGCGCGATTGAAAGCTCGCCAAGCGGGCGGTTAGCAGCTTGGGCCGCCTGCTCCAAGTCGACGTTGATCGGCAGTTGATTGGATGCGCCGACGAAAGCAGGCTCGATATTGCGACGGGAGAAGGCTACGGCTTCCGGATCTATCTTGGGTAAGCCTTCTGCCATAGATTTAGTCTCCGTCCAGTTAGGCCTGATCGCCGATCTCCAGTAGAATAACGCTGAACTCAGAGCGGGTCGGACCTGCTTTTAGGGAATCTGGCATATTACAGACTCGGCGCGGACACTTCCTCGTCAACATTAGGATCAAGCATGCGAGCGTCCTTCAGCTTGTACTCTGTTTTGTAATTAGGATTGCGCTCTCTTTGACGCTTGTCGCTCCGCACGGGATAGTCTCCTACGTAATCAAACACCCAATCGTTCGGATAGACCTTCTCGTAATTGCCCTTTTTCAACCCTGCATCGTTGACTGCCCAAATCTGGAATAGGCCGTGTTGAACCCGGATTTGCGCCATGCTATCGCGCAACTTGTCGTGATTCTCAGAGATATCGCGCGTACGACCCGGAAAATAGGTGTAGAATCGGTCGCCTTGCTGGGCATCGCTCTGAATTGCATTGCCACCTTCGGGGTTGAAGATCTGCAATTGGACCATGCCATGGCTAGAAATCGCGATAAAGTTACATAAAAACGTTCGACTTACCGTAGTTTCGGTCGCATCGCCAACAAGAACGTGGGGCGTAATGACCATCACATGATCGGCGTATAGCCTGTCCACGAAGCGTTCGATAAGAGCAAATTTCTCGAGGAAATTCACTGGCGTTGTAAGGGGTGCGTAGGAATTACTTCCCGGATTTGATGGCGTCGTCGTGCCAGTGTCTTTCGTCGGTGCTGGTGCCGGAGCAGGCGCAGCCGGTGCGGGAGCGGCTCCTGGCGCCCCCGCCCCGACAGCAGGGGCGACCGCAGGCGAGTTATCTGAACTGGTAAAACTTGTGGCAAGAAGGGTGCTCGCCAAGGGATATTTTGGCGCAAGCGGCCCCTGCAATAGTTGCAGATATGCTCCTGCCGCACTCACGATTCCGCCCAGCTGCTTCACCTCCCGCTGCACATTCGAATCCAGCTCCGCAGGGTTATCTGGCAAATTCGTCAAGATTGCCAAGTCATTGGCGACCACTTTGCTATCGTCGATGACGTTACCATCGGCATCTCGGTCTGTACCCTGATTTAGATGCTGCGTCACGCCAGTCTTTATGTTCGTGGTTCCATTCTTCTGGTCGCTGTCCGAGAGGTCCTGCAAATATTTCTCAGCCTTCTTCTTCCTTGTCGTCCAACCATTCAAATCAGAAGCTGCGTACTGGTTGTCCCGCCACATCTTGTCCAGAGCGTCTACTTGTAGTTGCAGAAGATCTCCCAATTCCAAAAGTTTGAAATCGCGGGCAAAAATGGATTTGAATGGAGCCGTCCTCCATTTGGTCAGTCGTGCGTCATCAAGCGTGATCACCCCGTCCATGTCTACATAGTCCTGCTCTGACATGTAATCTTGGGAGAAATCGATCACTGCATACCCGTGCCGTTCCAGTTCATGAGCCACCAATCCATTCAGAGTCGGCGTATCAAGTCCTAATGCCCCTGAAGCCGTGCTATTTGATGAGTGCGACAGTTGCACCAACTGCGCCGCAGTCTGGAGAGCGGACAGAATAGCCCCAGCCTGCGTAAAATCTGTACCTAAGCCAATCAACGTGGGATTACCCACGCCTGGACTTGGAGATCCCCCACCGCCAGCCGCCGCGGCTCCTCCAGGCTCGGCATAAGTCTTTTCCAAACGGTCGACGTCCTTTTGGATCGCACGCAATTTTTCCAATTCGTCCGTTGCAGCTCCGAGACTGGGAAGATTCAGGAGCCTCCAATTTAGCCAGGCAAGCTGCCGTTTCAGTTCCCAGCAACTCGCAGCGTCGTCAGCCGTGAAACCAAGGCTGAAGGCAAATGCCGCTTTCTGACTTTCAGAGCCATTGAGAGCAGAGGAAAACTGGTCGATGTCCGCATCGACCGAATCTGTCATGGCTTGATACGTTAGCACCTTGGCCTCAGACTGCAGACCGCCGCCGCCCCCTCCGCCACCGCCGCCGCCGCCGCCCGCACCTCCCGCCCCATTACCAGCCACGCTTCCACCAACGGAACCCCCAGTTGTAGAGTTCCCGGAAGTGAACGGCGAGGACTGGGCCAACGCCGAAGTGACGGTCAATAGGCACCAGATCACACCCGTTATAAGAAGAGCTACCAAGGATTTCATAATCAGCTACGAAGGGTTTATTTGTCGGCCAACAGGAAAAAGCTTGGGAAAAAGGTTGCTCATATCAGAGCCGTCCGGTGCGTTTGGCCAATCGCCGAGGTCCATTATGGCGTATCCCAAAAAGCTGTATGTGGTCAAAAACGTCCACGTTACGGTGCAAACTTGCCCCCAACTGCAAATTGTCAATCCTTCTAGATCGCAAGCCAGCACAGCCACACAATGTGACTCGTCGTTATTTACCGGAGGATTGTTTGCCGGCACTGTCCAGTGCTGCCCCAAATTGACTTTGGGAAGATTGAAGCACGCCATCATTCCCCCGCATATCTTCATGATGTTTGATACCGGAATCATGATATCCATCGGGCTTCCGGCGGCGTTTTGGATGTCGTTTAAAGAATAGATCACACCAGCGTTGTTGGCATGGTCCTTGGTTGTCCCCGGCTGAGGTGGAAACGAAGCCTGAAGGCCGGGATTTATCCAATAGTTCAACGCTGCAACCTGTTGAATTCCTCCAATGTTAGAGCCATGGTTCGCAGCTTGGTAGTTGCCCTGAAGCGCAGAAGCGGTGAAGGGAGACTCTTGATTTCTTTTCACATAGCTCCAAGCCTGAATCAAATTCAGGAAGCACGATATAGTGCAAGAATCGCTTCCACGGTCGCCAAAAATCCTGTAGCCGGGGGGAAAAGAGTAATTGACCGGCTGGAATTGAAGCGCCGCCGGCTGATCAGGAGCCACCAGTGGCTCTATCGTGAGCGGCTTTATCAAGTCAATATCTCGGTCACGAGCTGCTACGGCATCACGTAGCGCAGCGAGATCGAGATGGGGAAACTGCTTCAGTGAGGCCTGCCGCGGAGCCTGCGGTTGCGACTCGTCATTGGATGATGTGTCGTTTGCCCCCATAACGTTGCGGACTGTAATGAAGCTCGTCTTTGACAGCAACCGAAAACAAATAAATTCACTATTTTATATAGAAACAAAAACGTAACACATATCCGAGCAATAGCTGATTAATAAATTAAAACTAAAATCATTAACCACGTTTATAGCCTTCGCCCTCGTCGCGCTTTTCTGCCTAAGAGTCGTTGCGACGTTCACTGTCGACAGCCTTTCGGGTCCGTCCTGGTCTACGCGCCACAGGTTACCTTGGAACATCCCTATTTGTGGGCCTAGGCGGGGTTCGAACGTCGCGTCCCTACGGAGAGGGCGTCACCTATCTGGCCTGCGCCAAGGCGCACATAACTGAATTCGTTCTTCAACCTTCACAGCGGCATGATGCTCAATAACACCGAGAGGCCGCTCGCTTGAGCAACGGCTATAGTCAGTGGCCTTGGGCGGCCAACACCAGTCATGAGTTTATCATACTCAAGCAATAGGCCTGCATTTCTGTGATGAGCCTGCACCCTTAGTTCGTGGGTGATAGGACCTGTGGAACGCCGAGCTAGAGGGAAGGTCCTCTTGGATTACGGGATATTAAGGCTGTGGGGCACAAGGCATGCTTTCTTGCCCATGCTGCGCAGGGCATTGGATGAAAGGTCAATGACCGAACAGCGCCTCGATGCCTTACGTCTATCCCTGCCGTTCCACACCTGCTCACGCCTGCTCTAGCCATTGTCAGAATTGCGCTGTGGCAGACAGTCGAGGCATCGTGCAGAAGTTCTGGGCCGGCACTACCGAACCAAGTATCGTCTATTCCCTCTTTTTCGATCCGTTGGCGGTCACGTCGTGGGCGACGTACTTTACGGCTTGGAATCCAAGAATCGCCTATGGAGCGGTCTTTACGCATCAAAGACCGTACGTGCGTTTTAACTTGCCGCCGCTCGCGCCGGTATCATCAAGCGTATTGGGTGCCACATCCTGCGAACTTGGTGACTTGCTGGTGGTGCTGATCGATAAGCCGTCCCAGAGGCGGGTCGCGGCCCTGTTCCAGGCCAAGATGGTAAGTGCAAGTTGGCCTCCGGCAAACTCGGCGCAATGGGACTTATACACACGATGGCCGACTTTCTCGTACAACCCGAACTCGGGCTCTAACCAGCCCGGTCGGCAATTTCGCCATCTGCCCTTTGCCGGAAGGCCTGATCCTTCTTCACAATATATCGAGCTGGTGCCGAATGCTTCGAGCGGGGGAGGAACGGTTGATGCCATTCAAGCTGCGAAAATTAAAATGTTGGTGCGCTGGGGCGATCTGATCGAGAAACTCTTGAATGGCCAAGCCGGCCGCACGTTCTCCTGGCAGGCCTCGGGTGCGAAGGATGACTGGGACCGCTTAATTTGGGATTTGCTGACTCACACTTGGAACCAAGTCAATCCAGTAGCACCAGTGAATCCGGGCGGTAATCCGATTCCAAGTGGGGGCAATTCCCCGCACGGTCAAAAACCTGACCGCGGCGTAGGCGGGTTTTTGAACCATCGCGGGCTGGTAGTCGGACAAACGACTCCTCCGGATTTCCAGAATGGGAGCCAACCGCTAGAAGATGATGGATGGGGCATACCCATCATCCATCTGATCCAAGAGGAGTAGGCCTTGTAGCCGTTAGAATGTTGCACCGCCACGTTGCCGTACATCGCGGCTCAGGTAGCGAGCCGGAATTTTTCCAAAGCAGCGATGACCTGATCGAAGTGATGTTCTTTTTTTAGGAAATCCAAGGCACTGAGACTTTTCGCCCGAAGGATGTTTTGTTCGGAGGCCGCAGAACTAAGCACGAGCACCGGAAAGTGCTGGAATACGGGACGCGTTCGGAGCCACGTCAGTATTTTAAAGCCGTTTTTCATCGGGAGTTCGATGTCCAAAAGGGCGATGTCTGGAGGATTCTCGTGGGCAAACTCCAGCCATTCAAAGTAGGCGATGGTAGCTGCTCCATCGCGCAACTGCACGGAAGGGTGGGTGAAGCCAGCTCGAACCAAGGCGCGAGTAAGTAATTCAAGATCCGCGTCATTGTCCTCAACAACCGCAATCTTAAGGTCTTGTCTGTTCTTGGTCGCCATAGATGAGTAAAGGAATCGCGCATGGGCGGAGACTACGGTTTGGGCTGAGCTGGCAGAGTCCTTTGTCCGTTTGGATCGATGATGACAAGCGGATGCCCATTGAGATCGTAGACGTAGGTCCAGCTTTTGCCCTGACGATCCGTTTCACGAATCTTGTTGCCATGCTGATCGTAAACGTAGCTGTAGACGCCTCCGTCCGGGTAGCGGATGGCTTGAAGTTGTCCTTGAGAATGGTAGGTATAGGACGATCCTGGACTGGCCGAAGTCTGAGAAGTCGCGACTGGCGGAGACGGGGAAGCGGCCAGTTAGAGACTGGTGCCGCTAACAACGGGGCCGGTGGCCGGTGTCGCCGGAGCGGCTTTGAATTTGCCAAATAGCAGGCACACGATGAGCAAACCGATTGCTCCGATAGCGAGAAAGTAAAAGCGGTTCATCGCGATGATAAGAGCTCAAGTTCTGGAGCCGTCGTCAATTCGCAAGAGAATCTAAGGCGGAAAGAAGGGCGGTTTGCCTCACGTAGTGCGTTGCTGGCGCTGCTTGGCGACGCGGGCCTCTGTCATCGCCCGGATTTGCGCGAGCCGCTTGGCACTCATGGCCTTGCCTCCCTTGGAAGCGACGTTGCGCAAGTGCGCGCGCTTGGCCGGCGTAAGCACCTTGCCGCCTTTGGCTCCGATGGCAGCGAGATATTCGCGCACTTCGGGGGGAACTTTGGATTTGGGCATGACCGGAAGGAACGATTGAGTTGGAGTATGCGTAGGTGAAACGGTCGAAGGCAAGTGCGACCTAATCCCCCGAGAATTTATTGAAATCGCGAGAGAGTAGCGCCCTAATTGGAATTGGTGAGTCTGCCAACGCGTGCCACTGTATTGACGTGGGTGGTTTGGAGATGCGGAGGATTTGAAAGGGGGAATAGCATGTTTGTACGGATACTACTGATTATAGCTGTCGCCCCATTTGCTATCATGTTCGTGTGTGCGATTGCGATCAAGGTACTCGAGTGGCTCGGGAATCACCCCTAAATCCTAATGAGAGCCCCTCCGGGCGCGAGGGACCGGCCCGCGTTTTTGGCCACGATCCATCGGGCGATCCACGACGGCCCGCTTCGCGAAAGCTGATGATCTCATCGGGATCGAACGGTGCGGAAATGTTGTGAATGTGGGGGCCGTAGAGGCTACTGGAAAATGCGCCGCGCTACGCGGCGCACCGCCATTCCGCCGGGTCCAACCGATTTTCTCGTCCGCGTAACGAACAGCCCGAAGATGAGGGGGACCCAATCGCGAGGCCGCGATGATGCCGTACCAGGCACAAGCATCATCGCGGGAACGAAGAACTCTTAGGGGCAGTCCTTTCGAGTTGGCGGGTTGGTTGAGATGGCCGGTGAATACGTGGCGGAAATCGACCGTCCGCTGCGGATGAGCAGTTCCCAAACGGGCGGATGCGACCGGCCAACGGCCAGCAAGGTGGCGATGGCACCGACAAAGAATTCGACTTCCCGCGTGGCGTAGGTTTTGGAGCCGGGCTTGTAGCCTTGGCCCTCGGCTCGGTTCTTCCACGAGTGGACGAGGGCGTCGATTTCGGGGCGGGTGATTTCATTCATGGGAACCTCCCGCGACAGCCACGGCGGGCGATGCGCTCGCACCGCCGGCGACAAATTCCCGGGCGCGCTGGAGTGATTGGGGATTGCGGTAGGCCTGCCAGCAGCGCAGCCACGGACTCCAACGGAAGCCCTGCGACTTCAAGCGGGTGCGGACCTCGACCGGAGGAATGAGCGAGAAGAAAAGCCGCACGCGATTGTCGGCAGGGCAATCCTCGCAGAGCACGCCGTTATCGCCGCGCGTGGTGGACGGGGCGATTTCCTTGTCGCGGGAGAGCAAGGCGATGCGGGCCTTGATCCGGTGGATGTTGGCGTTGTTGTTGGTGAGCTTGTAGGAGGAAAAACCGACATGGCCCATCGGGTCCGGGATTAAGAGTTCGCGGGCGTCGTCCTCGTCGGCCTTGTGATAAACGGCCAGAATGGCGCGGAGTTGGGCGGCCTCGCCTTCCTTGGCGTGACGGCGGATGGCGGCATTAACCTCGCGCATGACGGCCTGCAACTGCTCGGCCTCGGCGAGCTTTTCCTTGAGCCGCGAAACGGCGTCGGCGTCACCGGCCATGATCGGTCGCAATTGGGGGTTGAGGGTCTTGTTCAGGGCGTCGAGGGTGCGGCGACGGAAGGCAATCAGCTCCTGCAGGCGGCGGTCAGCGGTGGCATTGCGCTTTTGGTTACGCCCAACGGGAAAGCGGCTTGGCCCAGTGATCATCGGGGACAGGCAACGGGAACGGCTTTGCAGATAGGAAACGAACCGGCTGCGGTAACCTTCGCGGTAGTGAGCGAAGGCGGACGCGAGCACAGCGCGCTTGGTATCGGTGTCGGCATGGGCGGCGAGCCGCTCATAATCGGCGGCGAGCGTGGAGGCGTATTCGGTGCGCTCCATGTCGGCGCGATCATCGGGGACGTGCGAAGTTCCGCGATGGGCGTTACGGGCCAGGGCATGGGGAATGTCGTTGAGAAAATCTTGGGTGGTCATGGTATTGGACGGGTAGGAAGGGAAAGCGGGACGGGGCGCGGAGGGTGGGACTTTCGCGCCATGCCACGCGGGGTTATTTTTTGGTGGTGGCCTCCTCGGGCGGGGCGGCCTTTTCCGGCTTGACGGGCTTTTTGCGGGCCTCGGCTTTAATCTTGGCAAGATTGAGACCGTAGATTTTCGCGGCCTCGATGAGGGTCTTGGGCAATTCTTGGTGGAACATGCCCGACTCCCACAACAGCGTTTCGAGTGCGAAGGCGAGCGGGTCGGGCTGCGCCTCGGCCAGCGCACGGAAGAACGCCCGGGGTTCACCGTCCTTTTTCACCGTGGTAAAGCCGTGGCGCATATTGACGCGGCGGCTGGTGTCGAAGTGAGCCTCGTGCAAGGCGATGGCCAAAAGCAGGCGACCGAGCGCCTTGTTGTCCTTGGCCTTGGCCTGCTTGGCGACAACCGCACTGATGATGAGGTTGACCGTGCGGGTGACCTGCTCGCCTTTCTCGCGGGCGTCCTTGATTTGCTGGCGCTGATGAACGGCGCTCGGTGAAAGATCACCGCGTGTTTGGCCGGGGGTGGCCAACTCGAGGGCGCGGGCGACTTCCCCGGCTTCCTTCTTCCCGATCAAATCGTGAAGCTGGCCGGTGCGGTCAACCGCGACAATCACGCTCGGCTTTTCGCCTTCCGGTAACTGGTCGACGATTTCCTGCCACGTCTGCCCATCGGCAAACGGGCACGGACGAGCCAATTCAATGACGGGAGCGCCACTATCCAAGTAACTGCCGTGCGGATAGAGGGCCTGCGAATCCTCGACCGAGAGCACCATCTTGCCTTGGGCTTCGGCCTGGGCCATGAGACGGTCGCGGGCCGCGTCACACTTCTGCCGGAAGCAAACCGGGTCAGTACAAACGTCTGCACGTCCCACGTCGCTGAACATCTCCTTCTGGTTGCCGGTGCGCTTGGGGCAACCGGCGCAAGCGCCCGCACAGGGAAGCAGGGTGGCGTCCTTCGGATCGAACGGCGCCCCCTTGAGCTGCGTCATGTACTCGGAGGCAATGACGTTTTGCACCTGCCGGAACGAGAGGGGCTCGCCGTTATAGCTGCCCTTCAAAATCCGGTCGGTCGCCTCCTCGGCCACCTTCGCATTGGGAATGCGGGCAATGAGCAGCAACACCTGCGGGGTGAGCTTGCCGGCCCGGTACGCGGCCTTGGCCTTGTCGGGGGCGTCGAGCAATTTGATGCGGCCGTAAATGGTGGCGCGGCTCTTGCCGATGTCGGCAACCAGTTCGGCAATCGTGCTCTTGCCGCTCTTGAGCAAACCATTCAACTGCTCGGCTTCCTCGAGAGCGTCCACGTCTTCGCGTTGGGCGTTCTCGATGACTTGGAGCTTGAGGGCGTCGTGGTCATTGAGTTCGCGAACGACAGCGGGAATATGGATTTTCTCGGCGATCTTGGAACCGCGCCAACGGCGTTCGCCGTAGACGATTTCAAACTTGGCCGAACCGGCCTCTTTGCGGCGGGCCTCGTCTTCAATGCAGGAAACGGGGCGAACGACAATGGGCTGAATGACGCCCTGTTCGCGGATGGAATCGGCCATCTCTTGGAGCTTTTCCGGCTTGAAGATTTTGCGGTTGGTCGCGGAGCGGATCATCTCGGCGACAAGGAGCTGGTGAATGACTTCATCGGGGGTGGGTGTGGTTTTCTTCATGGGTGGATGTGGCCGGTTAACGTCAGGCCGGGACGGTAAAGGCGATGGGGAGTCGAACCTCCAAAGCCGCTTTGGCTCGTTATGGACAAAAAAAGGGAACGGGGTCAGTTCAAATAGCTGGCGGCCAATTCCCACAGGTTACGGTTGATGCTCAGTTGGGAATCGAGGCCGGTTAAGCCCCGCACGCGAGCAGGGCGGCGCGATTCCAATCGCGCCATGAACCGGTCGGGCTGCGTGCCGCGAATAAGATTCTCCTGAATCGTGTTGAAGGTCTGCCAGAGAGAATCCCCCTGATCGTCGGCGCGTCTCGTCTGCAAGAGGAAGGCGGGGCGCACTGGCGCGGTGGGGAGATGTTTGTAGCGCAGAGTCAGGGCACGGTCGGCGAAGTCGTGACGTTCAACCGGGCTAAGCGTGCGCCGCCGGAACGATTCGATGTTGTCCCCGATCCGGTCGGAATGCTCGGCAATGCCCCGAGAGGCAGCAATGACTTCGTCGACGGTCTTACGGGTGTGGCGAATGGAAATCGCGCCGTAAGATGCATCCGAGACGATCAACCCGTTGGCGCAGACCAAGCGGAAGACTCCGGCGAAGAGGCGGAAGGCACAACCACCGTCGTGGGAGTTCATCAGGAGCAGTTCCAGGCGACTATCATGGAGAACGGCGCGGCCAAGATGTTCGCGGCGGTGGAAACGGATCAGGTGTTTTTGGAAGCCGTGTCTGTCCTCGACCCGTGCCCGCTGTTGCTGCGCATTGACGGGAGCCCAACCGGTTTCCCGCAGGGCTTCAATCACCGTATCGGTGGGAAAGAAGGCGTAGCGGGGGCTGGTTCCGGCGTGGGCCGCATCGGCGTAGGCAGAGGGGGCAAGCGACATGAGACGCTCGCGGCTGAGTTCATCGGAGCTACCGCCCCGGAGCAGGTAAGCGGTTCGCAGTTGATTATTCATGGTTTAGACGTGGCCTGTGATTACGCCCGGCCTTGGCGGTTTAGGTTTAATTGCAAAACTCTATCTATCATTCAGATACAATACCAAAGCGGCTTTGGCACCTCAAGGAAAAGAAGGGCCTTTTTTCAGTACAAACGTCTGCACTCCAGCGGCAAAGAGCCATCGCCTAAGCTCGGGACGCCTTCAACTTTGCCCCTTTCCTACCAGCCTCCCCCGCCCACCAAGTCCCGCGTGGTGCTCGCAAAACCATCGTCAAATCTCGGAGTGTCACAGGGCTGACATTCCTATCCTACCGGCACGAAACCTTTCGCCACCCAAATCACGTTGCGCCTTCCACGGAAAGCCCCCGACTGAGCAGTTCCCGCCGAAGCCGACCCGTAGTGCTGCTTGGAAGGAGTTACCTCGAAGGCAATCCGGTGAAATTCTCCCAAAAAAAGAAACCCCCTTGCGGCGGAGCCAGACCGACCCGAAGGTAAGCAAAAAAGGAGAGACGTACATGCATTCCCGGCAGGAGTGGGGAACCAAGGGCATACGAATCATTGTCATCGAAGACAACGCCGACGACCGAGAACTCCTGCTTCGCCAATTGAAGAAAGCAGGCTTGGCCAGGCACATGAAATTCATTAACGACAGCCAGGACTGCTTCGGGCCAAGGACATTGTAGCTGGTCGAAAGGCGGGAAATCAGGTCGTCTATTTCATGAAGGACAAAGCACTGGCGGAAGTCCTCTCCAGCATGCGCGGCTATTTCCAGCGGCAGTCGTCACGCGCCGCAAGGCAAAGGGCATCCGCCTTTCTGCGGCGAACCGGCACGAATAGGATTCCTCAGGCGAAGAACTAAGGTGAGGTGTATTAGGGTCGTTGACTGACTCGGTGAAGCTGACGCGGCCCCCGTGGAGGCCCCTGATCGATCCACCACGGTTGGATCATCCGAATGAGCCGACACTCTTATTGGGTGGCGGAGTGCTGTAACACAGAGCTTCAATCGAGAATTTTCCGATATTGAGGTTCGCGGCCTAAAACGAATGCGCGGAGGAAGTGTTGTGGCTTGCAACCTGCTCAAAATGGCCAACCTGTCCGCAAGCTGTAATTGGCGTTATATATATCCGTCAAGGCAGGTACGCATCTCAAAGCTAAAACAGAATATACGCTGCTTGCTCGGGGGAACAACGGGAGGTTACTATGTCGAATCCTTGGAATGGCAAAGTTGTCTTGGAGGCATTCTGGTGGGACTGCTGGAACAATAACTATCCGTGGGATTGGTATAGTTACTTGTCCCAGATGATGCCCAGGTTGCGCGATATGGGCTTTGACGGAATCTGGGTGCCACCGCCGTGCAAGGGCTCATCCCCGGCCGGAAGCAACATGGGTTATTTCCCATTCGACTATTACGACCTCGGGCAGAAGAACCAGCAAGGCCAGGTGAAGACGCACTTTGGCTCGCTCGACAGCCTGTTGCGCCTCGTGGCCATCGCTCACGCCAATGGGATTGAAGTCTATCCTGACATCGTCCTCGACCACTGCGACGGCGGTGCCATGGACAACAGCTCGCCCCAAGACATCGGTAACCGCTGGGAGAGCTTTCACTATTCCGGCTTTGCTGCTGAAGGCCGCTGGCCCAAGTCGTGGCTCGATTTCCATTCCAACCCGGTGCACTGGTTCCTCTACGGCGACTGGCCCGCTGGGAATTTCGGCCCGGACATCTGTTACCAAGGCCGCTGCAGCGACAGCGGCAATGCCGACGGCAACTGTTACATGCGGGCGCAGGCGCGTGCGTGGTTTGTGTGGTTCACCAAGCTGACGGGCGTCGATGGCTTTCGATTCGACGATGTTAAAGGCTATCCGCCCGAGGTCGTCGAGGACCTCCTTTACAATGCGATGGGGCCGGGCACGCAATACTTCAGCGTCGGGGAATTCGTTGACTTCGGTACGGGTCCGCTCGACCAGTGGGCCGGCTCCGTGAACGGCCGCTGCGGCACATTTGATTACTCGTTCCGCCATGCGCTTGTTGCGCTGACTTATTCCAATGGGTTCTTTGACATGGGCAGCCTCCCGAACGCCCAGCAGCAAAACCGCTATAAGACTGTCCCGTTCGTCAATAACCACGATGTGTACCGGGGCGCCTATTGGGATTCCTCCGGCAACGATCAGACCGATCATACGGGAAATCCCAAGTCGTCCAACAGTGACGAACTCGACGCGACCATTGATCCGGATAACTGGCGCGCCCGGCTTGCGTATGCCGCCATGGTCGCCATCGATGGGAGTCCACAGGTCTATTACGAGGATCTGTTCATCAATTTTCCGAACAACCACCGTTGGGACAACGATACGACTTCCGCTACGCTGCAAACTCGTCCTTATGTCGAAAATCTGGTCTGGTGCCACCAGAAGCTCGAGTTCAAGACCGGGGCGTACAAGGTCCGCTACCAAGGTTCCCAGCAACTCCTGATCATCGAGCGGAGCGCCCGCGCCATCATCGGGCTGAATAATGACGGTGCCAACTGGCATGACGCGTGGATTGCGACCGATTTCGGGCCCAACGTCGAATTACATGATTATAGCGGTTCGCGTCCGGACAATATCTGGACCAACCAAGATGGGTGGGTAAACATCGCTGTCGCGCCGGTTTCCTATTCCGTTTGGGGTCCGGTTGGCATTACCGGTGGATTCGCGCCGACATCGCGTCGCACCACGCAGGAATTCCAGATGGACGACGATCTCGGCGATTCCGATCCGGCCACACCCGGGTACGGCGGAAAGTTAATCCCCGGGACTTTCCGGAAAGCCGGTTCGGTTTGGACCGCGGCCAACTCGACCGTCAACGTCTGGATCTACCTCGACGGAAGTGCCAGCGTCGACTTGCAAGTGTTCAAACCTGACGCAACCGGCCAAAAATCTTCAGCCGATGGGTCTTGGGGCACGACGAGTAATGCGACAAATGTCGCACCCCTCAGCTATCAGTTCATTGCCGACCGGGAAGGATTTCACCAGATCAACGCCCGCTTGACCGATGCAGGGAGCGCCGCAGTGCGAGCTTACGTCAAGGTCGATTACATCGCACCGGCCGAGACAACGTTGAGCTTGGTCATCCCGTAGAATCAGGCTGGAGCATTTGCGAAAAGTGACGCAGCGGCTATTATGGTGTTGAGACCGTTTGGTCGGAAAGGAGGCAACTCATGTTAGCCAAATTTTTGAACTTACGGAAAAACTCCTGGTCCGCGCACATGTCCTGAGTCTTGCCGAGTGTCAGCGGTGAATTTCATGGCCAATAGCACCGCAGGAGATAACCACACCGCGCCGCGTCGATGCGGGACATCGAGGGATGGGGCAGTAGACGGATTAGGTTGTGGCTCGCTGGCTGAAAAGTGCCCAGACCCGGCTCATGGAGCTGGATGATCCCCTTCCGAATCACCGCTGACGGAAGGGGAAATGGGTGGTCGAAGCGCAAGAAAAGGCTTCGACGAATGAGAGGAACAGAGTAAATAGTCGGCATGGCGGATCTCACGTTTCTGCATCCTCGAGATCTAGTTACAATCTACGGGCAAGAATTCGACGGCGAGGCGCAACAACGTTCGCACGTTGTCGGCTGTGGTGAAATTAACGGTCTCCTGGTGATGTCCGACTTCTATGCCTTTCTGGCGAAAAGGGGAATCGTGCCCGAAGTAATGAAGACGGTTGCTCCGATCGAGGCAGCGAGGCAGGGTGATGTCCCGGCGGAGGATTCTGACGATAAGGAGTTCTACGTCAGCTGCCCCGCCGGCAAAATCCACGAGCTCTTACTTGATTGGTCCGAGGAATGGAGAGCTGAGCATGGTTATGGCGAGTAGCTATACTTCGCTTCGCCGACTTTCTTGATACCTTTGACTTTTTTGCCGGTCGTGTAGAACCAACTGAAGATGTTTCCGGGTTTTACGTTGAGCTTCGTAGAGAGCTCTTTCACAGTAATTCCTGCTGATCCGGCTGTCTCAAGAGTTTTAAGCAGACTGTCTTTTAGACGTTTCGACCGCCTTTTCGTCTTACGGGGCACTCCTGCGACAGAGGCATTGCCGGGCCGGCCGGGTTTGCGCCCGCGCTTCTTTGGGAGCGCAGTACCGGAATCAAGGGACTGCAATTCGGCGTCGATATGGGCTAGCTGGGCTTGAAGTTGTTCCTTGCGCTTGACCAATTCAAGGACCTGGCGGAGTTGATCGCCGGTAAGAGTGGAAAGTGACATAAGCAGGATTTAGAAGTTTAAGAGAAAGGAATCAATACGATAGTTAGCACCGTGAGGGTTGGTGATGCACGATGGAGTTACCTGGGGTTAATGGTGGAGTATGAGCAAAGCGTTGTCGGATGATTAATCTATAGGCGGGTTGTATGGCGATTCGCTGCAGGTTAGGCCGATATGTGGCGGTCTAATTGAAGGAGGGCTTGAGCGGCCTTCATTCCGGTTTGGTAGGCGTTTATGGAGTTCGTTGCGCACTCAGCAGTCGACCCGCTCAAGGAAAGCTCGCCGGGCGAAGCAGAAGAGGCCGGAGGTGATTCATGGTGTGCCGCCACGAGGACGAACGGCAGGTCGTAGCTTTGAAGGGAGGCGATATCGTGCTCGGTCATGACGGGGCCGAACAAAATGACACCGCAAAGGTGGCTGGCGTAAAGGAGAGGCCAGTCGGTTATGGAGGAATCGATTATGAGTTCGGCAAAACGATGCTGGGCGGCGAAGGCATGCACGCCTCGGAAAAATTCGGTGAATGTGGAGGCGGAAAAGGCGTGGTCTGGATTGAGGACGATAGCGATATGCCTCGGGTTGCGGGTGGAGTGGCCGTAGGCAAATGTTCCAACCCCATGTTTAGGATAGACGAGGCCGCGATGCTTTAGATCATCGAGGGCCAGTCGGACCGTCACGCGACTGACGCCAAAGCGGCGGCACATTTGATATTCACTGCCGATCTTGAAGGATTGAGCAGAGGAATTGCTAAGGATTTCCTGAGTAAGAATGGAAACGATCTTGCTCCGCGCTGTCAGGCGCTCCCTTTTAGGCTTATGGTAGGTGTCGTGATGACGGTTCATAGCATAGAACCTAGACCGGACTTCCCTCGTGCTTGGTGGGAAGGCAATGGAAAACACGATGCAGTCGTCGTGTCCCGGCCATGAGGCGCCATGACAAGGTTGAGAGGTGGCATCGCGACAATCCGCACGGAGCGGGGAAAAGAAAAAATTCGGCCAGAACTTGGTTCGTCTTCGTCACAAAGCCGGCCTAACTCATGAACGGGTAGCGGAGGCGGTGGAAGTTTCGACCCGGCATATCCAATCGATTGAGGCGGGCATGTATTGGCCGCAGCTTCCAACCTTGCGGAAACTGCGCAGGGCGCTTCACGTGAGTTGGGAAACCCTGTGCGAGTGATGAAGGACCGACGCGAAGCGATCGTCATGAGCAGCTTTTCCATGCGTGGTTCTCATTTAGAAAATCAGGGCCGTTCTGGTTGAATCGGTCGTCCGAGCTGAGGGTTAATGGCTTTCCAGAAGAATTCGGTTAGAAGAGAGTCCATTTCGGCGATTTCTCGTGCCATGGTGCGGGCCACATAGCTGCCGCCGCGGGAATCTTTGACAGCAACTTCGCTCGCTTTGAGGAGGATTTCCTTTGTTACTGGAGCGTCAATGGTGAATTCCATGCACTCATGCTGGAGTCGCCTAAACGCCGCAGCATCTCCGGCAAAGGCGGCAAGCTCAAGATAGCGGTCACGAGGATGGCGCAGGTTACGGCGTTCGGAGTGGTCGTCCCAGTGGCTGCTGCCGTCGGCGTGGATGGTCAGAAGAAATTCGCGACCCGCGACGAGCAGAGCGTAATGGAGGATGGGGACAGCTTCCGCGTGTCGGGCCATAAGGAAAGGGATACTTGGGAAGAGCCAATTAGCAAGCCCGAACACGACATTGAAGTTCGCCGACCTTAAATGTCGTTCTAGCCGACTGGCCCCATCGCTATTCGTGGGGCGTGAAGTATCAACGCCATTCGCCTGCGGCCAACGCCAAGTTGGGCAAAAATATCGCCCGGTTGCGACGGGCATTGGGTTTGAATCAGAACGAAATGGCGGAACGCTTGGGAATTTCGACGCGGCACCTGCAGCGGGTTGAAACAGGCCAGAGTGCGCCTTCCCTGCCGCTTTTGTTGGATTTTTACAAAATCCTGCGAACGACTTGGAATGAGATTTTTGCAGGGATGGTATAGTCATCGTGTTTCAGGGGAAGTGCCTCGCCTCCGAATGATGAGTTCGCCAAACGTTGCAGAGGGAAGCCTCGCATTGTTGACGCCACCGTTGCGGGTTTGGACGGGGATCATGGAACAACCCTTGAAGAGCGTCCGGTTGAAGGGACTGTCGTCTAGGGTCGAAAGCCACTGGCCCTTGAGTCGGAAAAGCCGTTCTTTGAGAGCGTTCATTTGGGGTTCGTCCCAGCCCTTATAAACGTGGGGATCGCAGTTAAGATAGGGTGGATCGATAAAGAAGAAGGTTTCGTTTCCGTCGTAGAGTCTGAGGCACCGTTCTTAGGGAGATTTTCAACCGACACGCGGTCCATCCGGGCGTTGAAGGTTAGGAGGGATTCGGCAACGCTTGCGCGTGACGTACTCCCGCCGCCGCCAGTGCGCGATACGCCGTAGCTTTTTGTATCTCCGGCGAAGGAAATGCGATTGCGCACGAGCCAGCGGGCCGCGCGCTGGATCTCGGTAGTCCCGGCTGGGCAATAAAGTCGTGAAGATTCTTGCGAGAGTTTAAAATCCATCCGAGCTCCTGAAGGAGCGCGGGCAAATGGTACTGCACGTTGCGATAGAGATAGACGAGGTCACCATTGAGATCGTTGACGACTTCGACGGGGCTGCGCTCCTTGGCCAGGAGCACGGCCAGTCCGCCCGCGAAGGGTTCGCAGTGACAGGTGTGACTTGGAATCAAGGGAAGAATTTTCTTTAAGAGGCAGCTCTTGCCGCCCGGCCAACGGAGAATGGGGCGAATGCGTTTCATGGAAATTGGGAATGGCGGTGGCCTCTTCTCGGGCCGCAACGGAAGCCAGGGCCGGAGCCTGCTGGATTTCGTTGTGCATGGTTTCCTGCTCCTCGGGGCTGCGTCCGGTAATCCAATCAAAACCGCGCTGGGCGTGAGAGGCGGCGGACACAATCAAGGTCGGATCATCCTTGAATTTGCGTATCCAGGATTGGAGGTAGGCGGCGGAATTATCAAAGCGGACGGAATCCAGAATGCCGGCGTCATTGGAGAGAAACGCCGCGCCTAGTTCGGCGACAAGCTCCTCCTTGGAGTATCGTTCGGAGCCAAACTTGACCGGATTGGTAATTCCCTCGCGGTCGAGCCTCGTTCCGTGCCCGGTGGCGTGGGTCATCTCGTGAAAGAGCGTGTGGTAATAGTCCTCTGAACTTCGGAATGTCCTCGGAAACGGCATCCGAATGAGGTCTTCGGTTGGCGAATAACTCGCGGCGAAACCCTCGTGATAGATGGGACAAAGCTTTGCTTGGCACACGAGGAGATCGGCGCGGTCGAGGCTTCGCATCGGCTCAGGAGACGGGGCCGGTGCAGGGGTTTGAGCAGGAGCGGCAATGCCCTCGGTCTGTTCAAGGTTAAAGACGTTCGACCAGCGGACGAAGGGGATGGTGGCGGCCCGGCCTTTGGCCGTGAAAACGGGATTTCCGCGGGCGTCGTGCTTGGCCAGAAACCTGTAGTAGATGACGGGCGAAGACTTTTCACCCTTGCGGACGTTGCCGCCGAGTTCGAGGGCCTGCCGAAAGGTCATCCAGTACGGAGATCCAAAGGCGGCCGATCCGAGCGAAAGGGCATTGATGCCACGGTAGGCTTTACCTGAAATGAGGTTCGTGGCGCTTTGCCAAGTCCGCTGCCAGGGCACGCAGCCAGCGCGAAGCTTTTCAATGAAACGCTCGGTAATGGCCGCGTGGATGTCCTTCATAGCTGCACCTCAGTTCGTGCAGCGGTAATCTCAAGTTCGGCCTGCTCGAGGGAAATCCCGAAACGGTTGCAGAGGACTTCTGCCAGGGGATGTCTCTCGAAAATGCCAGTCAGGAGTGGGGTCTCTTCCGGGACAAGACCTTGATCGAGCGGGGTAAAGAAACAGTCTTCGAGTAAAAAGGCGGAGACGGGGGCCATCATTTTCGCTTGGGGTGCTTCTTGTGCTGCTGGTTCTTTGGGCTGCGGTCGCGATTGTGCCGATGCACATGGCTCCATGCCTTCTGCATCCAGACGTTGCTTTCGTAGAGCTGGCGCAAATCCGCATAGGCGTAAATCTTCGTGGCCTTGGGGCCAGGGTCTCCGGTGGGCTTCAGCATCTTGATCCGAGTCAAAAACGGGATGTCGTGGATGGAGAAGCCCAAGTACCAGGCGGTTTCCTGAACATTGAATGAGGCAGGCAGGTGCCGCATATTGAGGAAGTCCATTTTATCCTTGTCCATAAACGCGATTTAATAGCGGTCCCCAGGCCCGCCTGGTGACTCCTCCCGTGTTAATGAATGTTCTCTCGGGACATCGAGAGAGGCAGGTCCGCCCCTATTAAATGTCATCAAGAGATTGGCATGGTTCTTAATAAACCCTTCTGAACGTCAATAGTTGTGTTTATAACTAATCGGTCAACTATCAAAATCATTAAGGGTCAAAGATTAAGCTTGATTTGTTCGGGTGAACCCTCATTGTTCCGGTCGAATTTTGCCCGGCATGATTGAGCCGATGGCGGCCGAGCGGTCCGCGAATGTGCAGTTCCATTGCTTGTTCGAGCGGTCGGGCACCTAAATATTTGTCGAATCCGACCTGAAGCAGGAAGGTCAAAACATCATCGCCGAAGGCGACGGAATAGCCGCGCGCGGCCAGAAATTTTCGTTCGCGGTCGAGTTTAAGTTGGGCGATCTCGACCTGAACTTCGTAGGCCAACTTGCGGAAGACGATCTTGCTGGCGATGCGTCCAAGGAACTCGGGCCGGAAGGCTGTCGCCACCTGCGCCAGCACATGCTTTTCGATCTGGGTGAAGTTGAGGTGCTTCGCCCGGAGAATATCGAGCGCCCCGAGGTTGGAACTAAAAATAAAGTAGAAGCCGGAAAGGTCGAACGTTTGCCCGGTGCCGCAGGTGACGCGCGCGATGTCTAGCACCTGAAGAAAAACGGCAACCACATCGCGGTGGGCCTTTTCGATTTCGTCGATGAGGAAGATCCCTTCATGATGGCGGGCGAGAAGATCGCCAAAGCGTCCGAGGTTGCCGGTTTGGTCGCCGATAAAATTTTTGATTGCATCATCGGCGGCAAGCTCGGACATATCGAGGCGCAGCGGCTCCGCGTCGAAGAGGTGCCGCGAAAGGACACGGGCCAGCTCGGTCTTGCCCACGCCGGTCGGGCCGACAAAGAAGAACGAACCTTTGGGCCGCCCCGGTGTGGCGAGGCCGGATTCGCCGATGATGACCCGCTCGACGACAGGAGCGATCACGTGGCCCTGGCCCCGAATCGCTTCACGCAGTGCGTGTTCGAGTCCATGCAAACGGTTGATGGTGGTGGGAGACATGGTTAGCCTGTGAAAGCAGGGGGTAAAACGGGTGCGACGGAGCCAGCGCCGCGAAGTTTTGCGCTCACAGCGGGGTCGTAAGGCTGGCCATCGGCGGTGATCGGCGCGGCGGCGGCGGTCGGGCCGGTCATTTTTTGGGTGAAGTCGGTAAAGGGCAAGACGGTGCGCTGGTAGCCCTTCTCGCAATGACGGATGATGCACTCCGAGCCGGTGCGATGCTTTTTGAGGTTGCGGAGAACGTGCGGCTTAAAAAACGGCTCCTCCTTTTCTTGGTAACTGCGCGAGGTAGAGAATCCGTTGTATTGGCGCGACACCGTGCGGGATGTTTTTTCCAGCGTGCGCTCGCCGATACGCTTGGAGAGAATCTGAGCGTCCTCGTCGTTCGTCTGACAGAACGCGACTTCATTTCCCAGGTTGTCAACCAAAGTGTTCTTGATGTCCTTGCCGAGCGGTGGAACGAAGCTGCGCTCGGTTTGCGTGGCGAAGATGACGCACCCTTTGGCTTCGCGGACTTGATCCACCTGATTGTGGTCGGCCATGCCCAACTCGCTTTTGGTTACAACACGCTGTGCCTCGTCGGCCCAAAGGACGTTGAGATTGCGCCGGGCGAGGTCGTCATCGCTCAAGTTGAAGCGGCTTTTGATATGGGCATACCACGCGATTTTCATCAGCGTGTTGAGAAATCCCCTTTCCGCGTCGAACCGTTGTGGGACGGAGCAACAAAAAATTTTGCCTTTGTCGGTGAGGCTGAAATCAACGGTGCTTCGGGGCTGGCCGAAGACCTGCGAAATGTCGGGGTGTTGGTAGAAGAAAAGGATATTAAGAATGGTGGACTTCACGCCGGATAGTTCCTCCTCGGCCAAGGCGAGAAATTTCTCGGTGAAGTGATTGAAGAAGACGGCGGCAGGCCGGGTGTTCAAGACACGAAGGCGCCCCATGTGCAACTGCATCCGCGTCGGCGAGGTCAGAAATTCGAAGATTTCCGGTAAGGTGGGAATGTCACCGAGGAGACGCAGTGCGTCGATGCCCATGCCGATATGCAGCTTGGCCTGCTGGGTGAAGTGATCCGAGGAGCCGCCCGTGCCGACTGCGCCGCGAGCCTGGGCAACGTCGGTGAGAAGTTGGGCATAGCTCGATCCGGGAATGAGCGGATTTTGCAGCCAGTTAAAGACGTAGGGAGGCCGCCAGTCGGCGGATGCGTCATCGGGACGGACTTGGAGAAGCACGATGTCGCTTTGGCGTCCGAACTTGGCCGCCATCTTAAGCAGCATTCGGTAGAAGAGGCCCTTTTGGTCAATGCAGAGTCCGCCCCAGCCCGGAACATTGGCAAAAAGCTGAGCCATGATGTTCGCGATGCCCGCCGCCGTTTTGCCGGAGCCGGTGCGTCCGGTGATGAGCCAGTTGCGGCAGAAATCCTCGATAGTCCACGTCATCGAACCGAGGCGCACGATTACGTCCGAGGCGACGGTGCCTCCACCGGGCGACGATAGGAGCAAGGTGGAAAGCGCGGCGGACATGCCGGCCGCAATGGCTTCGTCAACGAAACGGTCGGTGAACATGGAGGCGCCGAAATAGCCGGACCCTCCTGCCAGTCCGATAACCCCGGCGTTAGCGAGATGGGCTGAAAGGTTGGATTTCATGTTCACGGCCAAGAGGGTCTTGCGATCCAGTCGAGGAGAGCTTTGCGGTTGCCGTCGTCGGCACAGTTCACGAACGCGATCAAATCGAATCGCCATCCTTTCGAGACCGCGTAGGTGTGGCTCCAGACATTCAGGATAAAGAGGGCGCAATGCACTTCACCCGATGAGGCGCGTTCAAAGAGTTAATAAAATTCGTCGGGATCAAACTCGTGGGTGCGTTCGAGCCACCGTCGAACCTTGATGGCCAAGCATGGGAAACTGCGGACGAGGGTGAAAATAATCTGGTCGGGAGTGGGCTCTCTCTTCGGCGCGGGAACAAGTGGTGTCATAAGAATGGGGTCTTGGTTACGGCCACACCTGCACGGCCAGTCCTTCCGGCGAATTGACCGGCTGCGCGGCCTTCTGCGCTCCCTGCAGGATGAGAAAATGGGAGGTGTTATCCTCGCTGCGCTCGAACCTGAGTGTGATCCCGGCAGCCAGGAGCCGGTTGAGCGCGATGGTATTGAGGGCGGAATCGGCCTCTAGATGCGAAAGGCGGTCCTGATAGGCCGCCTCGTAAGAGCTGGCGAGATACGATTTCGCGAGGCTCAAGACGGTGACGGTCGTCCCAAACGCCAGCGTGGCGCAAATGATCCCGCAGACGATCCAGGCCATGTGATCAGACAGCGCCCAGCGAACCTGCCGGGGGAAATCGCGGAGCCACCATTTGAATTTGTCCCACGAGTTCTTGAACGGAGGACATGGCAATGAGCGTCTGCGTAAGAGAAGGACAGGCAGCGCCTCGACGTTGCGGTCCAGGCTCGCCGATGCCGCTTCCAGTTTTTCGATTGGTACACTCAGGGAAGACAGAAGGCCGACGAGCTGCGGCTCGATCTGCGCCAGGATGGCGGCAGGAAGCTTCTTGAAGTCGTCGAGAAGCTGCCTGGACTGGCTGGCGTGCAGAGTGGCTTCCTGAAGGAAATCGCGCGTAGGTTCCTTCGTACCGGCGTCCTTCTCCTGCAATTCCTCCTTGCTGGCCTGCTCGTAGAAATCGGCCAGGACTTTGAAAAGCGGATGATTGGCGGCGAAGCGAGAACCGGAAAGCTGTGCCCTGCACTTTTCGCGCAGTGGTTCAGGCAACGCCGCGATAAGGCGTTCGTATTCGTTGGTGGGAACCGCCGTGGCCGGAGCCGGGCTGGCCTGGGAAGGTGTATCGCTCATGTCGTTGTTTTCACTTCCTGCGGGTTGGTTTGCTGGCACAGAAAGAAGTAAAGGGCCTGCTGCGGGTCTTCGACGGAGACGTGATGGCTTCCGTAGAAAACTTCCGTGACCGGAACGGACTCGTCGGTAGCGCGGCGATGGAGAAAACCGGCGACGAGGGTTGGGTTGAAGACGAAATCTGCAACCTCAACGTAGGCGCTGTTGAAATGCGTTTGTGTCTGGCCGGCTGGCAGGGTGCGAGGTGGGGAGAGCGGCGTCGGAGATGGTTGGGAAGTTTGCATGAGGAGGGCGAATCAGAAGCCGCGATGCGGCCTTGTGGGTTTCACCGAAGGTCTGGTTGTCACCGCTGGCTTTTGCATTTGCGGCTTGAGCGACGGCGCGGCAGCGGTGGTTTCAGTTCCGCCTCGAACGGTGCGGGTCGCGCGGGGACCGGCAATTAAGCGCCGACGCGATGACCAGTAATCGGTGACGGCCTGATAACGCTTGGTCTGCAACTGTCGCAACTCGCGATACAGCGTTGCGGCCTGGGCCTGCTGCATGAGGCGGAGCCATTTCGGCTGACGGAAACGGAATGTCCCGGTGATGTGCCTTCCGTTGGTGGCGTCGCGGATCGCTTTGCGTTTGGCGGCGATCTGCCGGTCGAGGGAAACGACAGCGGCGCGTTTCTGCTCAAGCTGGAAATCAACCGGCGTGCGGGGACTGAAATCGTTTTTCGCGCGGGAGGTGTGGCTCTGGCGTGGCGCATAGTAAATGCGGTCGGACTGGAAATTGTGTTTGAGATGGGCGGCGGCTTTCGGATCGGAAAGCTCCTTTAAGACCTGGGTGACCTGGCGGCGTACGGCATCGTGAACGAACCCGAGCTGGTCCTTGTGGCGGGATTCGAGGCCTCGGACGCGCTTGGGTTTACCGCTCATGCCGACAAACTCGCCCTCGCGCGTGCGCGGATGAATGAAAACGTGGGCGTGGAGATTGTCGGTGTCGTGGTGGAGTCCGTAGCTGTAGCCAACGGAATCGCCCGGATGAAATTTTTCCTGAAAGGCGCGCATGGTACGCTCGACCACCCCGCGCAACACCATGTCGGGATTGCGGCCGGCCGTCACGATGGCGTCGTGAAACTCCTGCGACATCGAAAAGACGAGCCGCTGATGGCTGATTTGGGTTTCGTTACGTTTGCGGGTATGCGCTTTCCACGCTTTGCTTAAGCGCTGGAGGACTTCGGGTGTCGAAAGCGATGCCGGAGACCGGAAAGTTCCATCCGGGTTTTTCGCCACCTCGTCGTGCAAAAATCCCCGGACATGGACTTTGCCGAGATCGTCTTTTGCCAGATAGGGCAAGCCTTCCCACGGTTTCGGCGTATAGACTTCGCCGCGTTTCTGCGCGGCGGCGCGGTCGCAGCCGATTTTGAAATCGGAAGTTTCGTCCTGATACCGGAAATCAACCGGATTAGTCCACGAGTTCATTTTGACGACAACGATGGCTTTCTGAACGGCGACGGATTTCATGACGCGAGGAGCAGGTTGAGAATTTGGGCGTTGCCCTCGGCGATGGTTTTGAGGAGCGCCTTCTCTTCGGCGGTCCATTTTCGGGCATTGGCTTGATCTACGGCGCGTTGAATGGCGACGTTGGTTTTCACGCCCCAGCGTTTCGCGAGGACGCGCACCTTCGCTTCAAAACCGGGATCGGCATCGAAGCTGATGCGATGGCGTTTCTTGCTGAGCGAAGGATTGTTCATGCTCGTGAAGAAATGGTTTTCCTCCGTGCCTTTCGGGGGCTTGCCCCCGAAAGGCCAGGGCCTTCAGGCCCGCACATTTGCGGTCCATTTTCCGAGGCCGGAAAATGGCCGCCAAATGTGCCATGCTCTGTTCGGAGATGAGGCCGCCATTGGCGGGGCCGGCTGGCCTTCCGCATAGCCGGAGTGCGAGGTCGAAGAGGTGGGGTCATAAGCGCCTCCCGTGGCTGCGGCGGGGTGCGGCCCGCAGGTCGTCGTTCCAATCCTTGGCTGCCGGCAGCGTCCGGCTGGGCTGCGGGTCGTCCGGGTACAGCAGGGCGTAGTTTTCCCGGCAATGCTCCCAACCGGCGTTGCCGGGCCGGTCGTTATCGAAGCCGATGGCCAGCTCCCAGCGTCGGGCATGGGCTGCATCGAGGAGGGGCCGGGTGGCATGGGAGCCGGAGACCGAAAGAATGATCGTCTCTTCCGGTCGTCTGAGGGCGGCGTAGCTGATGGCGTCGATGGGCGCTTCTACCAGCACCGCCCGCCGTGCCGTGGCAGGATCGCCGATACCGAACCAGGCCCCGTATTTCTCGCCGATGGAAAAGGAGCCGGAGGCCGGGCCGATATTGCGGACCGTCGCGCCGCAGGCGTCGTCGTCGAGGTTCCGGTGGACGAAGCAAACCCCGGTATGCTCGGGCCGTTCCTGGCCAAAGGTGGTGTAGATGTCGCCGGCCTGATGAAGATGATCGACCAAATCGCTCGGCAAGCGTCGGGTTTGCAGCAGATAGTTGCGGGCCAGAGGCCAGCGGGCGTCGTCCCGTATCGCGAGGCGGGCGGCCTGGCTGGCAAAGGACTCCCTCGGCGGTCGCGGTGATGAAGCCGACGGCGTATTCAAGCTCGCGACGCCCGCCGCAGGCTGGAAGGTCGCGAGCCAGCGCACGGCGTCGCGAAACTGCTGATCGGAAGCGCCGCGCGGCGACACTCCATACTTGATATGGAGAAGCAGGTCGATGGCTCCCCGTCCTCCTATGGAAGCCGCATTATCGAACCAAAGGCCGCCGCCACTGGCGACGATGTTGAACTGGCCGTTCTTGTAGCGAATGGTCGAGCCTTCCGAACGTGGCGACAGTCCGTGATAAGCCAGGATGGATTCCAACGGAATTTCCCTGACCTGCTCAAGAACGGAGGGAGGCGACATAAGTCGAGCGGGCTGGTCAAAGTGAAAATCAGGCCCGTGTCAGCTTGAGTCGCATTAGCCAGAACAAGAGCAGACCGCCCGATACCAGCAGGATAGAAGTGGAGGGCTCCGGTACAGTTGGAGGGTCAGATTCCTCTGGGGTCGCGTCTAGGGTGACGTTATCGAAGTCTACCGCATAGCCGAACGGAAGCTTCGGCGTGGCCTCGAGTTGAATGGTGAGATCTTCACCGATAGCTGAACCAGAGGCGGGGCTTTCATAGGTCAAGCTGTAGTCGGTAAACGTGGCATTCGCCGATGTGTTAACTGCGTCCGTGGCGAGCGCTGCTCCGTTACCTAAGAGGGCGAAGGAGATCGGGGCGTAACCATATCCAGTTGAGTAGAGGGCAACCGTTAAGGTGTACTGCGTCGAGGCGGTAACCGTACCGAGAGATGCGGACGACGTAATGGTCGCTGCCGTCGCATTGTCTCCGTCGATGAAGGCGAAGTTGTTGCCCGATGACGCACCCGGCGATGAGAAATACGTTGAAATAGACTGAGTGCCGAATTCGCCTCCGCCCGGAACATTGAACGTCCAGCCGGGAATGAGGCTATCGTTGGTGGTGCTCTGGACGGGCGTCACGGGAGATTCAAACGAGGCGTTGGGAATGGCCATAGGCGACGCATGAGCGAACGTCACGGCGGCCATCGCCAGCGAAAAAGCACCGGCGATGATCCTGGCCGATCTCGTTCGAGGGCGACTCAGCCATGCGAGAACCAGGAAACCTCCGAGCATGAGGGCGCAGGTAGAGGGCTCTGGAGCGACCGCAATGCTGGTGGCATCGAGGGTGACATTATCAAAGGCCGGTCCAGCACCGGGGCCTGGCGTCGGCAATGACGCCAACTGAATCTCGAGGCTTTCGCCAATGATCGAGCCGGAGCTCGGCGTCTGAAAGGTCAGGCTGAAATTTTCAAAGGTGCCATCGGGGACCGTCCCATTCGGAACACTGTCGGTAGCAAACGCAGTCCCGTTAGCCAATAAGCTGAAGGAGACATTGCCCGGAAAATGGTTGGAAACCGAATCGCTGCCGGCGACGTTTCCAATCGCGACCGTCAAGGTGTAGCAGGTATTGGCTTCAATGGTTCCCAAAGAAGCGGCGGAGGTGATGGTATCGGTTTTGCCCGAGCCATCATTAAACATGAAGGCGTAGTTGTTTCCCGAGGCGGCACCTTCCGATATGAAGCTGTTGCTGATAAGGGAGGTTCCATAAAGGTTACCGCTCGTGGAATTGAACACCCAACCAGGTATCGGTGCACCGTCGCCGCCCGTCGGTGTCGTGGGGTTTTCAAATGAGGCGTTCGGAACTGTGATGGGGGTTGCGTGGGCGATTACTGCGGTGAGCGCAAGCAACGCTGCGAATGCGAGCGTTTTGGATGGTGACGCCTGGCGTCGAACGCCGCAGGTGAGGAGGCGGCTGGTGGGACTGTCAGATGTGGGAGTGAGTTTCATGATTGGATGGGGTGATGGAGTCGGGTGGCAGGGTGGATTTCGGTGAATCGGGTGTGAAAGTGGGCGACGATGAGTTTTCATCGTGCTCGTGTGTCCGATGGAGGCTGTCGCGCAACTGAAGTTGATAACTGCGCGAAGCGGCGGCTTTCAGTTCGTTGGGAGTGGGGTTGGCAGGGCCGTGGTAGGCGTAGGCGGTGTAGAGCGCCGTGTAGATCGCCAGGAGCTGGGCGGCGTTCTCGGCGCTGTGACGAGACAACGCTTCTTCGGACGGAAACTCTCTTTTCGTGGCAACGCCGATGCCGGCGGCCCACTGGCCCGCCCAGCGCATTTCGTGGTGAACGGCGCGGCAGAGAACGGGCAGCAGGAGGTTTTCCGTGACTGCGGGAATCTCCAAGGTGATCTTCCCGCCCGGTTTTGACGTGGCGATGACGGGGCTAATCTTCGGCCAGAGGGCGGCGGGGATGGGAGGAAGGGAGTTGTCCATAGGATTACGGATGAAGGTCGGCTTTCTTGCCTGATCGTTTCGCTTGCACCTGCCGGTAAAGGCCGTCGTTGTAGGAAGCGCCGGACTTCTCCTGGCTCTGCTTTTCAGATTGGAAAGCGTTGGAGTAAGCTCGGGATGCCGAGACCTTCAGGGCCTCCGGGGACAGCTCTAATTCGGAGGGAACATCGCGGGCTTGATATGCTGCGGTGTAGATCGCCAGCAAACGGGCCGCGTCCTCGGCGCAAAGGCGCGAGAAATCGCGTGGCGTCGGGATAAACTTGTCCTTGTCGGCAGGGGAAATTCGAGCCGCCCATTTCCCGGCATCCTCCATCTCGCGGTGAATACCGCGAGAAAGGACACTTAGGAGAGGTCTTTCCGAGAGCGAGGGAACCTCCAAAGCCAGGAATCCGAATCCCTCGTCCTGTCGGGTGGCGGAAACCGGAGCGGATTTCGGCCAGAGGTCGGCGGGGAGGGATGGAAGTGGAGAGTCCATACATTTACCGATGGTGCTTGGCTCCCTGCCGGTGCTCCTTCCCCTGCGTCTGCTCGTAAAGGTCGTCGTTGAAAATGGCGTTGAACTTCTGTTGGCTTTGCTGCTCAAGATGGATGCCGAGTTCATAGGAACGGCTGGCCGAATCCTTGAGAGCATCGGGGGTGAGATGCGTGATGTCCTTGGGGCGGACGGCGGCATAAAGAGCGGCGTAGGCAGAAAAAAGATTGGCCGCGTTTTGCGCAAAAAGATGGGACATGGCCTGTGAAGAAATTTGTTTCTTGCCAGTGGAGACAACGGTGTTGGGTCGCGCCGCCCAACCTCCTGCGCACTGCATTTCCTGATGAATAGAGCGAGAGAGCGCCGTGAGGACATCACCCTCGGCCCACGGCGGAATTTCGAGAAAGAGGCTGGGATGTGCGGGCAGCCGGTGCGTCGTGGAGCGATGGCCCTCCGACCAGAGATCGGGTGGTAAGGGCAGCAGCGAAGTTTCCATATCAGCGGTGATGTTTCGCGCCGTGGCCCGCCGTTTTCATTTTGAGCTGGCCGAATAGCTCGTCGTTGAAACCGGGCAGTTCGCCCTTGAGGGCTCGGATTTGCTGTTGCACCGCGAGTTCGTCGCGAACCGCCATCCGGTAAGTTCTGGTCGCAGCCATCCGTAAATCGTCGGGCGACGGGAGGGAGCATGGTTCGCGTTTGGCGACCTGACTGCGAACGACGGCGTAGGAATTGAGGAGCCGCGATGCACCTTCGGCGTGAAGGTGCGAATGAAACCGCAATTCGACCCGGCGCAGATGAAGCTCATGTGGGCGCATGTTCGCCGGGGGCATGGCGGCCTTGGCGGCATACTCACCGGAGCTTTGCATCTCCATGTGAACGGCGCGGCCCAGGATGCCTGCTGCCTCCGGCAGCGACGCCGGGAACACTTGAGAAACGAGCGACTCGGCCGAAGGAGTGACCGAGGAAATCCTGGGCCAAAGGTCATCCGGAGCCGGAGGCAGGGAATCGAATGCGTTAGGGGCGCTCATGGAACGAGGAAAGAAGGCCAGGGATCGGACCTGGCTTCGGGATCAGATCTTGAATCCAGCCGTCTTTGCGTTGCCGAGGGTCTTCTTGACCTGACCTACCTCGCGGTAGAGTTGGTCATTGAACCTGGCGCTGTTCGGGGAAAGGCCGTCCTGGGCGAGGTTGAGTTCAGCGGTTTTGACCATTTCGGGATTCTGCTTCCGCTCCCAATCGACTTTCGCCTTGATGACGCTGAAGCCGCGTTCGCGGACCATGCGACTAAGGGTTTCCTTCCGCTCCAAGATCTTCCGCGTGTCTGCCCCCACGGCCTCAACGAGAGTGGGGCGGGATTCTTTGTACTCGGTGAGCGTTTGGATGCCCGGCGCAAGCCTGCCGTTAGCGCGGTCCTGCTCCATGAGCCGGCTCAAGCGACGGTCGCGGAGTTGATCGTCGGATCTCCCCGCCATGTCGCTCATCCAGCCGGTTTCTTTCTTCATGGCCTCGTTAATGGCCTCCTCGATGGCCGGATGCGTCTCCGCTTTCCCAGGGCGTTGGGGAAGCGGCGGGGGCTGGGCCGGCCCGTCACGCTCGGCCAGTAAGGCGGTATTGCGATCGTTGAATTGCTCCAATGCTTCTTTGTACTGTTCTGGATTTTTGATTTTGCCGATGCGCTGGAGTTCGGCCATCTGGCCGCCCTCTTCAAACCAGCGTTTGGGGTTCATCACTTCTTCGGGTGTGTCTGTTGTTGTTGCCATAGGTAGTTTTGGTAAGGGGTTTCGGCCCCCGCTTTCAGCCCGTGCTGCGGTGGGGGGCCGCGGTCGAATCATCAACCTTGTTTATCGAACCGCTGGACTCACTGAGTCCAAAGGGGGTGGTGTCGCGGATGCCGTCTCTTTCGGCGTTGAGGAACCAGGCGAACTTTCATCGCCGGTTTCGTCGGCTTCCTCCAGCGTCCCGTCGCGGACGGCTTTTTTGAGGCTTTTCAATTCCGTGATTTGCCGGAGCAAGGCGCGCTGTTCGGAATCGACCCTCGTGAGGATGAACTGGTCGAAGGAATCGTGCAGGCTCAGGAAATCCTCAATGATGGAAAGCAGGACGGTCTGCGGAGTGTCGTGCCACTCGGGTTTCAAGCGGCGCGACTCGTTGACGATTTCGTTGAGCGTGTCGAGGTCGTCGCCGACGATGGCGATGGAGAACGAGCGAGACGGGATGGGATCGTGGATTTTAGGCATGGGGGATTTCAGGTTCAGGGTTTTCTTCCTCCTGCCCGACTTCCGGCAGGTAGAGTTCCGGTGCTTCTTCGGGGCTGGGCGGAACGGGAGGGTTCTTTTTCGAGGGAACGAGTTCAAAAACCTCGTCCGCCCAAATGAAGGTGTGATAGACGCCGGTCTTGGGATTCTTACTTTGGAGGAGGCGTCCCTTTACGGTGAACAGCGTCCCGATGGCGATTGCCGTGGCCGCGCGAGCGATCTCGCGGCCAAATTTCACCGCGATAAAGAGGGGCTGCGCGGAGTGGTCGCTATTATGAACAGCCCACACGTCGAGGAATTGTGGTTCGCCCGCATCGTCTTTTTTGAGAACGCGCGGCGGGCGCAACGCGCGAAACTGGATTTCGAGGGTGTTTTTCATGGGTTGTTGGTGGGGGATTCGTCCTGCGGCTGGGCCATCTCGCCGGGAGACGGGATTTCATCGGGAGCGTTGGTCGCGGTCGCGGGTGGCAGCGGCTGCAACGTGAGGTGGGGATGCAGGTCGGGCTTCGCCTGGGCGACGGGCGTTCCGTTAGGCAACTGACGGAAAAGGTCGAGGATCGAATCCCACCACGACGGCGCTTTCGGAGCGTTCGGAGTAACGGGCGGCGTGGCGGGCGGCTTCAGCTCATCGATTTCCCGCTGCAAATCCTCCAGCCGGGTGCGAAGGGTGGCGTTTTCGGCAACCGCGTCGGCCTCCTTCTCGGCCATTTCTTCGAGCTTCTCCATCTCGGCGGTCATCTTGGATCCGAGGGTGGCAAGCTGGCCGGACTGGTTGCGTTGCTGCATCAGCTCCGTTTCAAATTCGGCGCTGTAGGGATTGGGCGCGGCGTTGGGATCGTCTGCAGCCGTGGCAGGGCCGTAATCGCCCGCGCCGTCGTCCTGGTTGCTAGCGGAATCGAGGTTCCATTTTTCGTCCTGCTCGACGACATCAACAGGGTGGCCGCGATGGCGCAGGCGGGGGTTGTTCGGGTCGATGTAGTCGTTGACGAGGTAGGTATGAACGTGGCTCGGCTCACGAATGTCCTGCGGCGAGGCGTCGTCGTGATAGGCGGCGGTCGTAGCCGGGGAGTCGGGGTGCTGGCCGGCGCAGGCAGCGAGGCCGAGAACGGGAAGGATGAGGAGTATTCGTTTCATGGGATTTTGGAGGTCAGGTTGGAGAGGGCCGTCTCGCCGCCGTGCATCGCTATCGTCGCGCCCACGCGGGCCTCGTCGGCGTTGATCGTTTGCGTGACGTAGAGGTAAAAGTCGGTGCCAGCGGGAACCCGGATGAAGATTCCCTCTCGCTTGACCGTATCGGCGATCTGCTGCGCATATAAATTCGCTGCGTTCTGTACGCCCTGAGCACCAGCCTGCTGAAAGCCGTTGTTCTGCGAGGTGAGTACCGTGCCGTTGGATGTTACGACCGATTGCAGGCCGCTTTGCGCGAAGGATTGGGCGAAGCCCGCGCCGAATTGCGCGAGAAGCATCTTGATTTCGGCGAGGTTGTCGGTGCGGATTTCCTGCCCTCGCAATCCCGCCGAACCATCGGTTAGGCCCCAGCCGGACCCGTCCGGGTTGGGAGAGTGATCGAGGGCCACGCCGGTTAGCGGCAATTCCACTTCGCGTTCATCGTCCGTCTTCCAGACAACAATCCACTGGCTTTGCGAGGCAATGCGGTCCTCGGCGCTGTCGTTCTGCGCCATGCCGTGAACCTCAGCCCCTGCGGGAATGAGCAACTTGTGGGTCGGTGACCAGAGGTCTTCCAGCAGCGTGCCGACAATCGGGGTCTGGATATGGTTGCTATCAACGGTGATTAACAATTTGCAGCGAAGGAATCGACCATAGGCGGCATAGTCATTGCCCACATGCGTCGCGGCCGGAAAAGCGAAGGCCATTGGCGAAAGAGCGACTTTGGGCGCAGGCTTCGGCAGGGCTGCCGGTGCCGGTCCCTGTGGAGCAACGGGCGGCGGCGGATGAAAAATCGGGATGTTGTTGTCGAACGTGGTCACGGTGGAACGTGACGCTTGGGCATCGGTGACGCCGACATGGGCAGGCTTGGCCGGTCTCGCCGGGTAGAGATGCTTCCAATAGATGATCCCGCCGATGACCAGGGCGAAGGCAACGCCCGCAAGGACGACACGCCCAAATTCACCTTTCCACAGAAATTCAAAGCGATGGACGTTCATGGCTTAGAAGCTGATGACTTTGGGATCGATCGGGGCGCTGTCGTCCGCATGGGTTGTAGGAGTGCTCGAAAAATCGGCTCTCGGGACGAGGACGGTGAAGGTGTTGCGCGCCGGATCGAGTTCGTTGCGGCCACCGTTGCGCGTGCCGGTGATGGCGAACCAGGCCGACGTGACGGAGTGAGGCGGCATCACGCCGGAGGCATCAACGACGGAAGCGTCGTAAAGGGGTGGCTCGGTTCGCAAATTGGGGATCTGAGGCTCCACGCGGACAGAGAGTTCCCTGCGGCGGTAGCGAATTTCGCGGTCGGTCTGATTTTCTAGCAGGATGTGAAATACCAGCGTGTCAGGGGCGTCGAAGCGGAACACGTCGCTGATCTGGACGCGGAAATCGGGATAAGTTATGACGCGCTCGGAACTGACGTGCGTTACATCGTCGAGTTCGTTGGGATAATACTTCTGCAGGATTGGATATGCTTTGGCCCGCGTTAGGCAGTCGATGAGCCGGTTAGGTGAGACGGCGGCGGCTCGGGTTGCGTTGAAAGTTGGCGCGAAGTGAAATTCGACGGTGAGGAGCGGCTGGTCGTCGTTGGCCCGCAGGAAAAGCTGGTACACCTTCCCGCCGAGGAACACCGATAGCGTGTCCTGGGCGTCGGGGCGGACCGCGCGAATCGAGCACGTCGTAGTCCCCCGCTGCGCGAGCAGGATAAAGTCCACCCGATTATCGGAGCTCACATCGGGCACCGTCTGTCCCGGCTCGACAAAGGCGACGCGGGACGCGGCGAAATTTTGCGGCGGCTCGGGGAAAACGAGCGTGGTCATCCCTCGGTGCAACGCGACGGGAATCTGGTAGGGCGTGCGTTCGTCGAGCGAGAAGCTGCGCAGGAACGAGGCCGGTAGATCGTCGGCCCGCAAAGGCGCGAGGACCGCGAGGGAGGCAACGGTGAAGAGAACCTGTAATTTCATTTTTAGAGCCGTTCCAAGGTGAAATCGTCCGCCACCAGCGGGAACATCCCGTTGGCCAGAAAGTCATCGTTGCGGACGAGAGTGATGGTGACCTTGAGCGTGAACGGCTCGACAAAGCCCGCGCCGTTCATCGTCCCGTTTTGGATGATTTCACACCAGGCGATTGCCTCGGTGATCTGCTTATGGTCGCGGTCGGGTTCGTGGACGATCTGGATTTTGTCGCACTTCACCGACTGGAAAATCTGATTGGCGCGGAAGTAATTCGCGGTGTCACCCAAAAGCTTGTTGGCCTTCTTGCGCCCGGCTTCGGTAAAGATCGCCTTCCACAACTCTGTGTCATCCGGCCCTGTGGGATTGCGTGAAAGCAACGCGAGGCAGACATTCTTAGCCGCCTCGTCATAGACGGTTTGCGTGCTCCAAAAATCCGCGAGTCGGCTGAAATGCCAGCTTCCGGCTGGATCAACCACGGCGAGGCCAAGATCGGGCTTGGCGAGTTCAAAGCCGAGGAAGGGGCCGGCTACTGCGAGGAGCCAGCCGACCGCCGCGAAGCCGAGGGCAAGCTGGAGCGATTGGGAGCGGAAAACAATTTTGTCGATCGGGTCGGGCTGGGTCATAAGTAGGCTTCCTCCTCCTCTTCGAGGACGGCGGTGGTTTCGGTTACTCGGCGAGCCGACCTGGGCGTCGGCGTCGTCGGGCTGGCGGTTTCGTAGTCGGAGAGGATTCGTGATTGGCGTTCGGCGGGAGTTTCGGCGACTTCCTCGGAAGTCGAGGCGGACGGGCGTTTGGCGGCTTGGGCTGGTCCGCTACTGGTCGGCGTGGTCGAGGGCTGCGGAGCCATGTCAGTCGGTTCGTTGCCACCGTCGCCGCCATCTCCGTTCTGATTTGCGGCGGGAGTATTGTTCGCGGCTGGCGGGGTCTTGGCCGGGGTTGCCGCGTTCCGGGCCGCGATCTTCGTTCCCGCCATACTGGCCAAGCCGAAGGCGGTCAGGGCCATTTGCATCCCGCTCATGGCGGCAGTCGTCAGCGGCGACTGGCCGCGCAGCGTGGCGGCGATAACAATGGGCACCGCCAGATACAGGGCGACGGCAATCAGGAAGAAGGCTACCAGTGCGCCGAGAAAGACAGGCAAGACGCCGAGGGAAATCACTGTGGCTGCACCGATGGCTCCGCCCCCTATGGCTGCACCGAAAATCCAAGCAGAGGCGCTGGCTAGGAGGATGTCCACCAAGGCGATGCCGAGATGCCACGCCGCGATGCCAAAGGAGGTCGTGAGAAAGGTGATGCCGGTTCCCTGCGTCCACGGCAGGGCGAGAGCGCCGATGAGAATGGGCGAGATGGCGATGAGACCGTTGAAGGCCCACGACTGCACTAAATCCAGAAACCAGATGGCAATCTTGCCGATCCACTTGAAGGTCTGGCAGAGCGCAATTTCGAGCTTTTCTGCGATTTGGTTCCAGCTCGGCTGCTCAAATTGGACATCGAAGACCTGTTGCCACGTCGGCTGCTGGCCTCCGGGTGCGCCAGCCGTTGTCTGTTCACGCAAGGTCTTGAATCCGTCCGCTACCGTCGTCAACGCGGTAGGATAGCCGTTGAGCAGGATCACGATCACCGTGATGCCCACGATGGTCATGAGGATTTCGTGGAAATTCCCCCAATGCCTGAATACCGCCATGAGCAGTCCCGTCGTGCACAGCAGGTACGCGATGGGCATCAGCGCGGTGCGCAACTGCATGGCCTGGTCGTAGCCGAGATCGGTCATAGCGGTGGTGGTTTAGCGTGGTGGGGTGCTTCTGGCCGAACGTCAGGGTTTTTGGTCGAGGATCGAGGAGAGCCCGGTGTCGGCCTGCTGGTCGGCCTGGGGCTGGGCCTGCTGGAACTCGGTGTTGAGTTCTTCCTGCTCGGCCTGGTTCTGCTTTGCGGAATCCTGCGTGTTGGCCTCGTTCTGTGCCTGCCGCTGTTCGTCGGCGTCGCGGATCACCTCGTCATTGGCGCGAAGCTGCGCGGAGAGACCATTGATGCGGGAAATTTTCTCGCTCTGCTCGGCCTCGGTGCTGGCCGGCGAAGTCATCACCGATTGGAGTTGGGTGAGAAGGTTCTGCCGCTGCGTCTGCGCTTGGGTGAGAATCGACTGAAAGTTGGAAAACTCCTGCTCGAAAGCGTCGAATTTTTTGTAAGCGTCACTGTCTCGGGTAATCGAAAGGCCGTTCGGTGTGGTCGCCGGAATCGCTGTGAAAAGCCCTTCGCTCGTGTTGACGAGGCTGCGGGCGCCATCGGCCGCCTTGGCAATGGATTGGATCGACTGAAACAGGGATCTGCTCGTCAGTGTTGAGGGATTGAGTCCCATCTGGCCGGAGGCAAACGAAAGCGCCTGCGACGGATTGCCCATGAGCGAGAGAACCTGCTGGCCCTGGCTCTCGATGTTCTGCAGGTGGGTAATTTGGGTATCGAGCTTTTCCAGGTCGGACGCCATTTCATTGAGGAAATTGGCGTTGCCCTCGGTGAGCAGCGTGTGTGAGATCACGTCGCTAACCGGGTATTGGGCGTGAGCGACCAGGGCCGGAATAAAGGCCAGTAACAGGGTGACGAATAGCGATGGGATGGAGGCGATGGTTTTCATAAAGCGTTAGTTGGGATGGGTCGCGAGGACGGGCAGGACGGCGGTGTGCGGCACCTGCTTGATGGGAGCATTCGGGTCTTCGTCCACCGGGATTTCGAGATACTCCTGCGGCTCCGGCGTGTTGGCGGAATCAGCCTGCTTTGCGCGCTCCTTGGCCCAGTAGAGTTCCTTCACCGCATCGGACTGGCCGCGGTCGTATTCGGCCTGCGTTTTGCTGTTGCCGCTCACGCATCCGGTGAGAACGCTGACGAGGACGACGCACGGCCAGATAAGGGAGATGAATTTCATAAAGGAGTTTCCGCAGGTGCTGCCGTTGCCGGTTCCTTGACTGGCTCGGGCGGCGGGTTTTTCGTGACGACGATGGTTCCGCACAAGGGCCGGTCGGCGCCCATGTGGTAATAGAGAAATTCGCTGTGGGCGTAGCCGATGTGCTCGGGGAGCGGATAATGGGCAATGGCTTCGGCGGCGGCCTCGGGCAGCTCCAGTTCGTGGGCGATGGAGGCAACGAGTTTCGGGGAACGCTGCCGCCCAAGAAGCGCCTGCTTCACATTTCCGAAAACGACCTTGCGGACCTTCTCCTTTTCGAGTTGGGCGTCGTTCTGGAAGGCGAAGCAGGCCCAGCAATTATATTTCCTAAGCTGAGCGGCCATCTCCTCCATCATCGCCGCGCCGTCCGGGATGTCGGCGACGCGCGCGGCCTCCTCGATGAGACCGCGTTTCAACAGGTGGCGCGGCAAGGTCATCACATGCTTACGGCAGGCGTTACTAATGAGGTAGTAGGCCGCCGTCTTCATCGCTGATTCGCCGCTGCCAAGGAGAGACAATTCAAAATGCGTGATGCGGTCGGTCAGAGAGATGTTGGAGACACCATCGAAAAGCTTGCCCTTTGAGCCTTCGTCGCTTGTCCAATCGGCAAGCTGTTCCGCCAAATCCTGCACCGTGCGCCGGTCGTGCTCCGGCATGGGCAGCCGCCGCATCATTTCCACCAGCACCGAATGAGTCGGCATCTGCTTTGGTGTGAAGTGGGCAAAGACGCAGTTGCGCACGACTTCTTCGGTCGCAGGTGTCTTTAAGAACCGCGTGACTTCATCCTCGGAAAGTCCGTGGAGAACTTCGCCCCACCGTGCGGCGTTACCTTGCTGGTGCGCGTCGATCCAGGCGTCGAGGAAGGACGATCCTGGCTCCATCGCCCGGTGCCAGCGGGTGACGGCCAGCGCCTCCTGGGCAACGACGATCAGCTCGTCAGGCCGGGTTCGCGCCCACTCCTCAAAGGTATCCGTGTAAAGCTGGTCGATGTATCGGCCAAACAGCGCCAGCCGCAGTCGCTGCGTGTCCTCATTGGCCGACGTGCCGACCATGTAGGCGCACAGTGCGGCAGCTTCGGACTTCTGCGATTTCGTGAGAGGCAGGCCGCGCGTGTCGAGGTAATTGAGCGTGTCCTCCCCGTCAGGTCGTATCACCTTCGGGCGATAGCCCAAAGCCTTAGTGAAAGGAGCATAGCCGAAGCCTTCCTCCACTATGAAGCTATAGATATAACGGTGATACGCCTGGCCGAGGAAGGTCTCTAGGAGGGTGGTCTTACCGGAGCCGGTCATGCCCAAGAAAAGGCAATGCTGCGGCTGGCCCTCGATGTTGGTTCGGACGCCGACGACAGAACGGTTCGCGCCGGCATGAAGGATTTCCGCGCCGCGTAAATGGCCGGTGAATGTCGATGAAAACGGCAGCATCGCGGCGAGGTCGATGTCCTCGCAATACTTGGCGTGGTGCGTGTATTTGCCGAAAAGCCATCCCGGCCACGATTGGAACCAAAGCTGTTTGTTGGTCGAAAAGGTGAGCGGCTCATGCTCCTTGCAGCCATCGAGCCGGTTTATGACCGTGCGCAAAATCTGCGTCTTGTCGGCCAGCTCCTCCGGCGTCTTCGCCCATATACGAATGATGAAATCGGCGTCGTAGGGATTGACCGAGCCGCGCTTGAGGGACTTTATTCGTTCCTCAATCATCGCCATTGCTTCCAAAAACTCGGGGTTTTGGGTGGAGGCGTAGTCACCGCGTACGCGCCGGAGTTTTTCCTGTTCGCGGCGGACAACCTGCTCCTTGTCGGACGGATAGAGGTTCGTGGTGATCGAGTAGTCGAGGAGATCTGTCTGCGTTAAAAGCAGGATCGTCTTCGGATCGGTGCCGTCCGGCAGACGGCGAATGGTGAGAATGTTCCAGCAAAGCCCGTGGTACTGGAAACCGTAGGAAGGCAAATGGCGCTCGCCGGTTTCGAGCGCACCACGCAGCCAATTTTCCTGCAGGCTGTCATCGCGCTTGAACTCAGGAAGCGGGTCGTGGCCTTTGCGCGTCGCGTAGGCCGGATTGAGATAATAGAGTCCCTGCCTGAAGTGGGCCGCGTCATCGAGCGGCGTGAACCGGAGATTGCTAGGGGCAAAGAGGTTGGTCAGGCCGGTTTGGAAAAGCTCAAACTCGCGTTGATATTCGCCGAGAAGTTTCCGGTAATAGTCGTCCTTGTGGATCGAACTCGCGAAGAAGGGCGCGCGGGCCGCGATCTTTTTCGAGATGTAGAGATGAAGCCGCTCGCGACGGAGTTCCCGCCGCTCCATCGCGTCGTGAAACTTGAGAAACGTCGCGGTGCGAATCTGGCGGGGATACGCGTCGAGGCAGTCGCGTTCGGTTTCGCGGGCGTACTCGACCAGCTCGTCCTGGTAATTGCTGTCCACCGACCAGCAAAGCTGCATCCGGTATTGGCCGCCGAGCATGTGCAGGAGCCGTCGCACCTGCGCGTGAAAATCAATATTGAATTGGTCGGAGGCATTCGTTCGGTCGGGGCACTCGACGACAAAGCCCTTCGCGACCCATACCGGCATGAAGGGGTCGAGGCCCTGTCCGTAGATCAGGAGACCGTTGCGAAAGAAGCCGTTTGGGCAATCAGTTGACATTTCTCCTCCAAAAAGGTTCGGGCTGCGCTTTCCAATTCGCCGACCAGGCCGTGCCGGAAAGCTTCGTGTCGAGGAGATCGAAGTCGTAGTGCGGCGGCTTGCCCTGCCGGAAACCGAAAACCCATACACTGCCGATGACCACGGGAGCGGCCCCGGCCACGCATACCGTGACCGGGGACCATCCTTTCGACATCCCTTCCGATAGGATCGAGATGCCGAGAAGCAGTGCGCCGAGGAGAATGAAAACATTACTCCCCTCGAATCCCCACGTTTTGCCCGTGGAGTCGTCGGCGTTGTTGACGCGGTGATACGGCAGGGCCATGTCAGTTTCCGAGAACGAGCCAGTTGACGAGGTAAAGTGCGACCGAGACGGCGGCGAGGAGCCACGTCTGCCACGGGAGTTTGCGGCTGTCGGCCGATTCGTCGCTGTGAAGGAAAGCGAAGGCTCCCGCTCCGATGAGGAGCGCGGTCGAAAGAATGGTGAGGCTGCGGAAGACGATGACGACCGCCGCAAGGATCGCCACAAGGATGACGAGGGGAATGACTTTGGCTTTGGTATTCATATTAGTTGCTAACGGTCGGCGTGATGTTGATGGGGATTTCGCCGGTGGCGAAAAGGGCCTTGACGATCAAGCTGGCCACCGCCGCGATGAGTGCGCCCATCACGGCCCATTTGGCGTGCTCGGACTGGCCGCGCTGGACCTGCCACGAGGCCGCGATTATCATTGCGAAGGCCCCGAGGTAGGCGATGTCGGCAAGAATCCCCATGCCGCCGCCGATGGCGGTATTGAGGCTGGTGGCTTGAGCGAAAACGTAGGTACTAGCGAAAAGCGAGCCGCTGCGATGGAGAAGGTAAGCGGCGCCGAGTAGGTGCGAGTTCATGGCGATTATTGAGCCATGACTCGAACGAACAGCGGTAAATACGATATAGAAGCAATGTCGGGTAATTTCGGAGCAAGGCCCGAGCAATAAATTCTCGGGCAAAATTGAGGCCTAAAATCGGGCGAATGGACGGGTCGGCTGGCTGCCGAAAATGTGGTAGGGTTTGGCGTGTGCAACCGCTACGTTCAGACCAGAAAGGCGCGTGAGCGTGCCCGGCTCCTCGCGGTTCGTGATGCTATCAACCTTCCAGAAGGTGAGTCATGGAACGTCGCCCCCTCGGAACAGTCGTTGATCGTTTACGACGATGCGCGCGGCCTGACGCGGGACGTTCTTCATTGGGGCTTTCTTGACCGTGCCGAAGCACGGCCCCGCTTCTTCAACACCCGGCTGGAAACCGCCGATTCGCTGCCGACGTTCAGGGACGCCTGGGAAAATCGGCGCTGCGTGGTTCCGGTGGACGGCTGGTACGAATGGCTGCCGGTCGGCGGCGGAAAGCAACCCTACTTTTTCCATTTACCAGACGACGCACCGCTTTTCCTAGCGGCCTTGTGGGAGCGGAGAACCTTTGCGATTGTCACTATGGAGGCCGAGGAGTTGTCGGCGTACCACAACCGGCGCCCGGTGGCGTTTGGCATCGAGGACTCGAAAGTTTGGATTTATGGTATGCCAGCCTGCTGGAAGGATGTGGCCAAGGCTGCGGTTTCGGCCTCAAGGTTTGCCGCTCACGCCGTAAGCCGGCGCTTGAACTCCTCAAGGGACAAAATAGATGTACCGGACCTTATCGAGCCGATTGTCCTTACGGATAAAGCGGAGCCGTGACCTGGGGCAAATTGAGCTATTCGGCTCGGGGTGAGTGCGGTGCCCCCTTGGGCCAGACTTGAGAACGTGGCGGCGCGGCGGAAAAAGCGCGGCCACGATCTTCCGTTCACGCCGACAGGGGGTGCCGGGCCGCAAGAGACGGTTGCGGCGGTCCGTCACGCCCTGTCGGCCCCGGCTGGCGGTAATGGAGGCTCTGGTCAGGACGTGATTTCGTCCCGCGACTTGCGCATATCGAAATTGAGCATGTCGTCTATGACGTTATTGACCGTGTAGCCTTGCGCTTCGATAGCTGATTTTACCGAAGGAGTGATCTTGTGACGGAGAGTCTGGCAGAGGGCGTTCAGCGCCTCTTCGTCAGGTAAATTGCGTGAAAGCACATCCTGCGCGGCCTGCCAGAGCTTGAGCCGGATGGACCGGTTAAGAAGATTTTCCGGTGTTCTTCGGACCAGCCATGCGGCAGGGATTTCCCGGAACTGCCAACCCTGTGCCAAGACTTCCTCAATTAGCATTTCGATGGCGGCTCGTTCTTTCAGCATGAAGTCCGCAAGCTCTTTGCCAAGGGCGCGCATTTCCTTTTTCAACAGGCGAACGTCGCCCGTGGGGTGATGTCCTTCGGTGAACCAATCAGCACCAAATCGCTTTTCACGCCCCCGCATCTTCTTGGCTAAATCATCCAGTATAGAGTTGTTTTGGTAGGTCAGACGAAGCCGGTTCAAGGGCTTGGTCAGCGGCGAGGTCTTCGTGAAACAGCCGACGCAAAGTTCCAAGAGCGAGCCTGGCTTGAGCTTCCAAATGATGCGCAGCCGCTTCTGGTTTAATAGGGGCCGGGCGAGATTCCTATGGCGCTTCGGCAATTCCATTGACCGGAGCAAGGTCGGGCCACTGATCGAATCCTGTCCCAAGAGAGCATGGGTCAGCCCGATAAAAACGCCGTTGCGCAGCCTGGGCTTGCGCTGCCATTTGACGTGCAGGCGTCGCGAACACCATTCCCACAAATCGAGAAGATCGTCGATTTTGAGATTGCGCTGATGCTCGGCGTCGCCCATAGCAGTGATCTTATTTGTCAAGCGACGAAAAATGTGACAAATGCCGCCTATTGGAATGTTTGAGCTAATTAAAAATAAACTTTAATGGTCATGTGTCACGCCTCTTTTCAAAGGACTCGCGCAAACACCTCACGCGGATTGGATCCAGAAGGCACTTGCGCGGGCAGTGGAAATCGCGAAACGCAGCAGGAGCGACAAACAACGAATGCTACACGGAAATAGAGCCAGCGAAAACGCGACCGGAAGGCGTCAGGGAAACATTGTTTGTTTCGCGTCGAAGCAAGGGCACACACAGTTCCTCTTCCTGTGCCTTGAGCAGCCCTCAGCGCAGGCTGCGTGAGGTGAAGGTGCTTGCCGCCTTTGCTAAAGTTGCCGTGCAAAGCAACGGCGGCGAAATGTTTCGGTTGTCGCATTTCCACTTTTTAAAAGGTAGGCATCCATAGGCGTATCGGAACGGTCCTGCGCCTGACATCGCATGAAATGGTCATGGCCATCTCGGAAGGCCGGATCGAATTGGCCCGGGCCCTTACTCGTCGGCAATCCGCCGGTCTAGGGAACCTCGAAACGAAAATTCCTGCATAATCGGCAGACCGGATGACGAGTCGAGGCAGGCGATTTAGGAGGGAGACAATTCTGGTGATGGTCGCGGACACTCCGTAGCCTCAATTTTGAGAGGTAGAGGCAGAAAGGAACTTGAATGTTATACCTTTGAATAATAAGATTCGGACCTATGCCCACTTCGTCCGAGAAGGTTATTCAACTTCGCCAGCTTCTCGTGGAGAAGTTTGGCCGGTGCGAGCCGTCTGCAGACGAGATTTTCGCCACCGGTGTTCTCTTACTGGATGAGGCGGGGATTCCGAGGGGTGGCATTACCGAAATTGTCGTGTCGGCCCGTCACGGCGCCGGAATGCTTCTTGTTTGCGGTTTGCTGCATTCCTTGGCGAAGCGGAACGAGCGCGTGGCCGTGGTTGATGGAAAAGATTCCCTACATCCGTGCGGACTGAGCCAACGCGACCTTCAGCGCGTGCTGTGGACGCGCTGCTCTTCAGCGCGGGAAACGATGCAGGCGGTCGATCTGCTCGCACGTGATGGAAATTTTCCGGTGGTGGTCGTTCTGCTCGGACTCAATCCGCCCTGGGAACTGCGACGCCTGCCGGGAACGACTTGGCACCGCTTGCACATGCTGGCGGAAAAATCGGCGACAGCTCTGATCGTCTTCACGTCTTTTCCGCTGGTGGGCTGCGCGCGGCTGCGGCTTTCGGCGCAGGCCGATTTTCCCTTGGGCAAACTGCACATACTACGGTCAGGACTGGCCGCACGGCTCACGTTGCAGGTCGAGCGACGCCGGGAAAGGAATGGCGATGAAGCGATACGCCGTGCTGTATGCGCCTAACTTCCGGCTCCAAGCGACCCTGCGGCATTCCCCGCAGCTGGCGGGTGAATCCGTCGCCTTGGTTGAGGTAGTGTCGGGTGGCAAATCCCACATTGCCGAGTTGAACCCGCAAGCTGTCGAGTGCCGGGTAGAAATCGGGATGACTCCCACCCAGGCTGCGGCTCGCAGTGCGGGAATCCGGTTCCTTTCCGCCGATGCCGGGCACGAACGGTCGGCACAAGACATCCTTCTTCAGTTTGCCGAGCAGATTTCGCCTTTCATCGAAGCGACAGCGAACGGCGTGGTAACGGTCGAGTGGCCATCCGAAAAGAGCGTCGAGGAAAAGGAGCTAACGGCTCAGCTCGTCCAACCTCTTTGCTCTTTAGGTCTGGACATTCGCGTTGGCGTGGCCGGCACGCCGTTCCTCGCGCTACTCGCTTCACGTTCCGCGCGACCTGTTCGCTATGTCGAAAATCCCGCGACATTCCTAGTTCCGTTGCCAGTCGAAGCGCTTCTGCCATCTGAGGAACTCGCAGCAACGCTGCGGACATGGGGCATCAAAACGATTGGCGAATTGCGAGCGCTGCCCACGCGCGAGACTTGTGAGCGGCTAGGACCGGAAGCGCTCACATTATGGGAACGGGCGGCGGGCGGCCAGGCGCGGCCTCTCCGTCTGGTCAAGCCGGTGGAGTTTTTCTCCGAGGAGTCCGATCTGGAGCACCGCATTGAAACTTTGGAACCGCTCCTTTTCCTGCTACGGCGATTTTTGGAACGGATCACAGCGCGACTCGAGGCTGCGTACCTCGTCGTAGGAAAGCTGCGACTCGGCCTCAAGTTCGAGAACGGTTCACCCTATTACCGCGATTTTACGATTCCGCAACCGACGCGGGACGCGGACCTGCTCTTTCGGATGCTCCACACGCATCTGGAAAATTTCACTTCGGAAGCGCTGGTCGTCGCGGTCGAACTGTCGGCCAAGCCGGTGCGGCCCATAGCAGAACAGTTCGGGTTGCTTGAACGTGGACTGAAAGACCCGCATCAGCTCTCCGAAACTTTGGCGCGCCTGGGAGCGCTGCTCGGAGCGAATCGCGTGGGAACGCCCGAACTGGAATCCTCGCGCCATCCCGATGCATTCCATCTGCGGCCCTATGACGCGAACGCTGCCTCGCTGCCGGAAAGCGAGATACCGCCAGTCGGTGTGCCGTGGCTGCGGTTCCGGCCAGCCATTGAGGCGAAAGTGGTGCTGAACGACGGAGAACCGGCCTATCTCTACTCTTCGCGCATCACCAGTAGCGTTCGGGAAAAGCGGGGACCGTGGCGCATCGCCGGCGATTGGTGGGGGCAGCTTGGCTGGTCGCGCGAGGAATGGGACATCGAAACGGATGACGGCCGTTACCGGCTCGCCCATGTCGGCAACGAGTGGTTTCTCGACGGCATCTATTACTGAGCCATGTCCTACGTCGAACTACATGCGCGCAGTGCCTTCAGCTTCCTTCGGGGAGCTTCGCTGCCGGAACACCTCGTGGAAATCGCGGCGAAGCAGCGATTGGCTGCGATGGCGGTGTGCGACCGCAATGGCGTCTATGGCGCGCCTCGTTCTTTCATGGCGTCGAAAGAGCACGGTATCCGCTCCTTAGTCGGAAGCGAGTTAACGCTGGAAGATGGCTCGGTGTTGCCGGTCTTGGTGATGAACCGGATGGGCTATCAAAACTTGTGCCGGATGACTACGCGCGCTCAACTTCGGGCGCCGAAGGGCGAGAGCCGTATCCTCTGGAAGGAATTGGAGGAGTTCAATGAGGGGCTATTGGTCCTGACCGGAGATGAGGAAGGGCCACTTCGCTCGTCAGTGCGGAAGAGCGACCGCAACCGAGCGAATGAAATCGTGGGACGGCTGACGCGAGCGTTTGGGCGGGATCGGGTCTATGTGGAACTACAACGCCACTACGTGCCCAATGAGGATCATATCGTCGATGACCTGCGCGAACTGGCCGAGGCGCATCGGCTGCCAGTGGTAGCAACGAACGGCGTCCTCTACGGGGAATCCTGGGGCCGTGATGTTTTGGACGTTCTTACCTGCGCCCGCAATCACACACACTTGGACGCCGCCGGCCTTCTGCTGAGTGCGAATGGCGAACGGTATATCAAGTCGGCCAAGGAAATGGTTCGGCTCTTTCGCGATCTCCCGGATGCCATCGCCAACACTGAAAGAATTGCCGATCGACTGGAGTTCACTCTGCAGGATTTAGGTTACGAATTTCCCCGGTTTCCCGTGCCGGAAGGGCAGACAATGGATAGCACCTTGCGGAAGCTCACCTACTTCGGAGCCCAACAGAGATACGGGTCGATCACGGAACCGGTGCGACAACAGCTCGAAAAGGAATTGGACCTCATCGGGCGGCTCGGATTTGCGGGATACTTCCTGATTGTTTGGGACGTGGTGAACTTCGCGCGCGAAGAACGAATTATGGTGCAAGGACGGGGAAGCGCGGCCAATTCAGCAGTTTGCTATTCCCTCGGCATCACGGCAGTTGATCCTGTGGGGGGAAAGCTTCTCTTCGAGCGATTCCTGAGCGAGAACCGGACGAGTTGGCCTGACATCGACTTGGATTTGCCGAGCGGAGAACGGCGCGAGAAGGTCATTCAGGAAGTCTTCCGCCGTTATGGCAAGCATGGCGCGGCCATGACCGCCAACGTCATCACCTATCGTGGCCGTAGCGCGATGCGGGAGATTGGGAAGGCGCTGAATTTCAGCGAGGATTTGCTCAAGCGGTTCTCGGATCTTTTTGCCAGTGGCGATTTCGGTCATACCATTGAACTCGAAGACCAAGTGGAGCGGGCGGGGATTCCGCGGTCGCATGAGCGGTTCCGATCCGTCGTGCAGCTCTACCACCGCATTTATGGCCTGCCTCGTCATCTTGGTCAGCATTCGGGTGGGATGGTGATTTGCCAAGGGCGGCTCGATCAGATCGTGCCTCTGGAAAATGCCTCCATGCCGGGGCGCGTCGTGCTGCAGTGGGACAAGGACGATTGCGAAGACCTGGGTATTATCAAAGTCGATTTCCTCGGCCTCGGCATGATGTCGGTTTTGCAGGATGCTGTGGAGATGAGCCATCAGCGCGGTCATGGCGTGGACCTGGCGCACATTCCCAAGGATGATCCCGCCACATTCGAGTTGCTGCAAAAGGCGGAAACGGTGGGGACGTTCCAAGTAGAATCTCGCGCGCAAATGGCGACGTTGCCCCGCATGAAACCGGCCTGTTTCTATGACGTGGCTATTGAAGTTGCGATCATTCGCCCTGGGCCGATCAGCGGCGGCTTGACGCATCCTTACTTGCGGCGGCGACAGGGAAAAGACCCGGTGACCTACATGCATCCTGATCTCAAGCCCGTTTTGGAACGCACCTTGGGCGTCCCTCTTTTCCAAGAGCAGATGCTCAGAATCTCGATGGTGATGGCCGATTTCAACGGAGGCGAAGCGGAGGAATTGCGTCGTGCCATTTCCTTTCATCGCTCGCACGAAAAAATGAAAAAGGTGGTCGCCAAGCTAAGAACGAACATGGCTCGAAAGCAGGTCGCGCAGGAAATTCAGGAACAAATCGTGTCGGCGTTGGGTTCGTTCGCGCTTTACGGCTTCCCCGAGTCACATGCGATTAGCTTTGCCTTGCTGGCCTATGCCTCGTGCTGGCTTAAGGTACATCGAGGACCGGAATTTTACTGTGCTCTCCTCAACAACCAGCCGATGGGATTTTACTCGCCAGCCACGCTGATTAAGGAAGCGAAGCGCCGGGACCTGAAATTTCGGCCGATCTGCGTGATTCGGTCGGACGTGCTCTGCCGAATCGAAGAGGATGGGGCGATCCGATTGGGGCTGGTGTATGCACAGGGGCTGCACCGCGACAGCGCGGACCAGCTCGTCGCCGAGCGCCAGCGCCAGCCGTTTGCCTCACTGGCAGACCTGTTGACTCGCGTTGCGCTAAACAAATTTGAGCGGCGCGTCCTGGCCAAGATTGGCGCGCTCAATCTTCTCACCGGTCACCGCCGCACGGCCCTCTGGAATGTTGAGGCGCTCTTTGATCGCGACGACATCTTCTGCGGCGAGGTCGATGCCGGCGGGACTCCTCTTCTGCCAATGACCGGCCTCGAACGCCTGCAAAACGACTACGATGGCACGCATTTGACCCTTGGACCTCATCCCATGAGTTTCTTGCGGGCACGCCTCGGTCACGTCACGTTGGCCAAGGACCTAACGGTTCGGCGCAACGGCGAAAAGGTATGCGTGGCGGGCGTGGCCATTTGCCGCCAGCGTCCCGGCACGGCCAAAGGCACGGTTTTCGTTTCCCTGGAAGACGAGACCGGCATTGCCAATGCCATCGTGCACAGCGAGCTTTTTGAAAAGCTGCGTCTGACAATTACCCACGAGTCATTTCTGGAAATCGAAGGAACACTCCAACACATCGAAGGAGTGATTTCAGTACTGGCGAAGGATGTGCGCGGCATCCGAGCTCCTGCCGCAATTGATACACAATCGTATGATTTTCACTGAGTCGGTTGAACGAGAACCGGGTTCATCAGCAATTATCAGCCGTGTCTGGAGAAATGGATCAAAATGATGTTACCTGCGCCTCCCGTGCCGTCGCCCTGGTATCCCCGGTCGTCGCCGAAGCTTGGCGGATCAGGAGGTTTACCTCCCATTTCCTCGGGATCGACCTCCGTGGATTTAGACGGTTTTTCGGGTCTTGGATAATCAGGCTGATCCTCGATCTTTGCTCCCAATTCCCCAAGTTCTGGAGCGTAAAACTTAAGAATATTGGCTAGGCTATTGCGCACGACAAACGGAGACTTGTCTCGCTCAGTGGCATAAAAGATCTGGCGATAGAGCGAGCCGGTGCCGCGCTTTCGCTCTCTGACTTTAAGGTTTTGCCGGTTCGCGCAAGCGTTGGCGGTGACTCTGAGCAGGTCGAAAATGATTCGACTCCATGACTCCTCGTTCGCCTGCGGCATGTGATAGCCATAACCACATTCGCCTGCGAGAAAATCGGCAATGACGGAACCAAATGGTTCGCTTTTACTCGGAGAGTGAGACCAGCGAAGACCTGTCGGAGCATTGGGGACGTGATCCAACCGATCCAATTCCCAGTAACAAAGGGCAGTGACATGCTTGGGAGGAAGGGTCCTCTGATCCGGAAGCTCTTTCTTGAGAGTAGTCGGGCAGTCATACTTGAACTTGGAAGCCACTTCGTAAAGTTGACGCTGTCGATCTTTGGGCGGGGCGGAGAACTTTTGCTTTGCTTGGAGCAGAAGCGCGTTACCCAGTCCCCCGGCGGGACTATCGAGTGTTTCTCCGTAGGTCGCCAAGAAACAAATGTCGGCGAGCTCGCAACGCGAATTCGGCGCTTGGGCCGTGGAGAATTTTACATAGGGAGATTGGTGCGTAAAAATCGACGCGACACTGACCTCTATCCCAACTGGTAGTAGTAAGTGGTCCAGGTGGTTCTCTATCAAGTCCACCCCGTCGATGAAAAATTGGAGAACCTTGTCAACTTCTCCGTCTCTTCCGCGGCAGATCCGGTGGGCGTTGGCAAAAGAAAGACCCACTGCGTCATCGATAGCAGCGGCGATTTCCCGGCGGCGAATATCAATTTGGCGTTTTATCCAGCGCGGGATATTATAGCTCATCGCGGTACTCTTAAGTCGAGATGTTCGTCTTGCACCAAAGGCTCGAGGGAAGGCTGGCCTTGCCACAAGCGCTAATTGGCTCGTTCGTATGAGTGTAGCTGATATCTCCGGCTTCTTCAACCACGCCAATCTTGATGATTGATGATCTTGAAACCGAATGGGGCACGGGATTTCTTATTTGATATGCGTTTGCGACCGCAAAGATTCGCGACCACGTGCAGAACAAACCGAGCTGATCAGCGAGCAGACTCAAAGCGTTTTAAAGAACCTTGAGCGAACGTTTGCAAAGGAAGACATGGCCAACACCCTCCCATCACGACTACAAGAGCATAGGGCATGAACTGGAGTTTGTGCGAAGGGAAGCCGTTTAGATTCAAGAAAAGCCTGCTTTTGTCGTCTCAAGGAGTCAAGGCTCACAAGATACCCAAGAAAACTTTGTCGCCTTTGCCGTTCCTCCCCTAAAGGTAAGCCCAGCCACCTGGGCCCATGTCGGACATCTGCATCGAACAATAGCAGCGTGGCTGTCAGTCCCGAGATGCCTTCTTGATAACTCCCACGACTTTGCCGCTGATGTTAAAGTCGTCAGAAGGGTGGAGGTAAATTGGCTCATAGTCGTAGGAGGAGTCGGCCTTTAGTACAACTTGGCCATTTCGTCGATCATCAATAAATCGCTTGATCGTTGCTTTGTCGTCAATAATTGCCAACACGACATCGCCCGTACTCACAGATCGGTCCTTGCTGTCCACGATGACGAAATCACCGTCCTCAATATACTTCCCATGGATATCCGCTCGATTCATCGAACCGCCATCAGCTTTCACGGCGTACAGCCCATCAGGTTTCTGACGACCGACAAGTTTTCCTGAGGCGCGTAGAAAGCCTTGAATATTCTGTTCAGCAAAAATGGTGGCTGGTCCACAATTTGCCATCCCAACAATAGGAATTGAAAATAATCGTGCCGATCTACGCACAAGACCACGCGCCCAATCGGGCGTCGTGGAGGCGCGTTTCATCGTTCCTTGAGCGCGATCGATGCTTAGAAAGCCCTTTTTTTGAAGTTGCAAAAGGTGGTGCTTAATCTTTTGGGGCGACTCTTTGGGAATGCCTATGCCAGCAGCCATATCTCGCAAGCTCAATTCGGCAAGATTTTGGTGCCTCGAAAGTTCGAGCAGTTTTTCCTGAATTTGATGCACGCCATAATGAATAGCGCAGCGCCGGCCATAACGCAATAAGTCCTTAAGACTTGACATTCTTGACGGGAGAGCTTAATCTGGCTCCCCGACGAATCAAGCAAGAGGCAAAACAATATGACGCATTATCCCAAAGGCCTTGATGGCCGAGAGCGAATCAAAAATGGTCAAATTCACAAAAAACGCGAAGACACCCTCGTTAAGAATCTGAAACCAGAATACCCTGAATTCGACGACATCAACGGACATACCAAGCTGGGCACCTTGCAAAAGCAATTTGGTGTCAATTCGCTTGATGCCGTTCGAAAGGCATTACGCCAAAAATAAACGTCGAACGAGAAACTACGCTTATGGCCCTTCCACTTCCCATGTCTCTCGCCGGAAAAGAACTTCTAACCATGATCTTTGCTCATTCGGTTCCAGAAGAACGGGGCCTAACGGAAATACTGGGTAGCAGTCCTAGGAGTCCACTTGAGGCTTGCTTCATTCCCAATACGACAGCAAGGGGTAACGCCCCATCCATAAAGAAATCACATCTTCGGGTAGCAATTGCTGAGCTCACAGAACTCGGCTGGCTCCTTCCCCCTGAAGGCGAAGGCAAAGTCCAAATCTATGAGTTGAATCCAGACGCGCAAAGTTACCCATAGGCCATCGCCTATTGTCGAGCGCCTCAGACGGTGCCCTCGGCCAGGATTAGGTGGCCAGCGTCCTTGTTCCGCTATCAAAATCCGCTATTAAGGCCGCAAATGCTGCAATCTTTCGTTCCATTCATGGCAGCGCATCCCGAAGGCGTCCTAAAATGGAGTATCGCCGTCGGTGGAGTCATAGCGACTTTCGCGGCAGCTCTTTCTAAGATCTTTTACCGATTTCGATCAAAGGTGGAGATCACGAAGGACGAGAGTTCCCTTATTGATTTTGCACTGAAGATGGAAAGTGGTGATGCTGTTTACCAAAAGTTCTTGAGGGACATTATCAAAGAAAAAACCGTTAGCGCATTGTTCAATGCTCCTGTAAGAACAGGAAAGATTGGAGCCCTGATGGAGTTATACAATCGGGGGGAGACAACCCTTTCCGACATGCGGAAAGTTTTGCCGTACATGAAGTTTACTCCCTCGGGAGTTGTGATTCTAAATGATTTAGACGATATATTCCTATTGTGGGTGTCAAGGATAGCTCTTTTCTTTGGATTCGGAATTACGCTTTTAGGGTGCCTTGCGATCCCTTTTAGTCACGGCCTTGCGACAATCCAGCTTTTGTTGGATGTAATGGCATATTTTTTATTCACCTTGATTGTAGCATTCTTTTCGCAGGGACTGTTCATTGCTTCACGGCTCAAGGCGGCCAATCAACCGAAATCCTCGCCGTAAAGGATGAGAGATTGTTTTGCGCCTGAGATGGGTGCATTTTTATCACGTGTCAGAGCGAGACGAATTCAGGGGGCCAGTTCGAAATTTGCTCGCGTTCGGAGCTGCCTATCACTGCTCAAGTCCGACGTGCGGCAAAACCACCATCTGCCTAAACGAGGCTGGAGACAAAAAGCAAAACATTGGCCGGGCCGCACATATCACGGCTGCGGCTGCGGGAGGGCCTCGCTTTGATCCATTGATGAGTAAGGAACAGCGGGCGCACCAAAATAATGGCATATGGTTGTGTGCCAACTGCGCAGCCCTGGTCGATACTGACGCCAATCAATACAACGTGCAGCAACTGCACGAATGGAAACGCAAGGCCGAGAGTAGGGCACGGGCTGCGGTCGCCCGCAGTGGCCCGAAGAGTGAGGCTTTCGAGGCATTCGTCGAGATGGATGATGCGGGGAGGCAGCAGGTTACGGCGTTGAATCTTGCGAGCGAAGAGACCATTGAATTCGTTGCTTCTGGTTTGAATGCTGCCGCGCGATTGGATCTAAACGCCTTTAGAAAGTTCTCGTCTTGGCCTGCACACCCAGTTGGACTTTCTCTTCGCACCAAGTTGGAAGAAGAGACCGTCCCGCTCGTTATACAGGGCCTTGCGAACCTTCTTGGTGTGGTTCGGACTGCGGTCCTTGTTTCGGCTCCGGGTACTGGCAAATCGACTACCCTCAATCAGCTCGCAGAAGCATTGAACTCTGGCGGCGGCCAGGTGGCCGTGCTATGCCCCTTGGCCGAGTGGGCAGCTCAGTCGGAACATCTCTTAACTTGGTTGACGCAGCGCAGCGCCTATCTGGCATTCCAAATGAAGCATTTCATGCTTCTGGCCTTTCACGGAAGGCTTACACTTCTGCTCGACGGCTGGAATGAGCTTGATTCCGCTTCTCGAATCCGCCTTCTCAAAGAAAAGGAAAGACTGGAGAGGGATTACCCGCTCATCTGTATCGCGCTGAGCACGCGTCAACAGGCGCAGGATGCGCCGATATCGGGACCGACGGTTTTCATCGACGGCCTGACTTACCCGCAGCAGAGGGAAATCGCCCAGGCGAAGCGCGAAGAGGAGGGCTTGTTATTGCTCGAACGCGCGCGCCACCCGCCGGGAATTCGTGAGCTCATCTCGATTCCTCTCTACTTCAACGCCATAATTAGCAATGCTTCGAGCGACAAGCTTCCAGGGACGAAGGAGGAAATTCTCCGGCTCTTTGTCGAGCAGCAGGAAGCCGACCCGGTAAAGGCCGAGATCTTAAAGGACAGGCTCTTGTCCTTACATCGGCGATTTTTGGAAGCACTGGCGGTGGCTGCCATGGATGGCGCCACCACTGTGCTCGACGAAAATCATGCTCGGAGCGCGATAGCGAACATACAAAAGCAACTGGAAAAGGAGGGCCAGATGGGCGCACCTCTACAGCCTGCGGTTGTGCTCAATACCTTGGTTGATCACGGCTCTTTGGTCAGGGTAGGTAATGACAAGATCGCCTTCGAGCACTCCCAGTTTCTTGAGTGGCATGCATCCTTCACGGTTGAGCGCTTGGCGAAGCTCATCTCGGGCGACGCGCCGTTGGCTGAGCGATTGGCAGAGCATTTTCTGAATCATCCCGTATGGGAGGAGTCGGTCCTATTCGCCTGTGAGCGCATGGCGACTGCGGGCGATGTCGAAACGCCGGCGCAATTGATCCGCCGGACGTTGTCCATTGATCCGTTGTTTGCCGCCGAGATGATCTTTCGCTCGGGAGGAAAAGTCTGGGAATTGGTGAAGGATGAGGTGATGGGATTTGTGGCCAGGTGGCATCGTCCCAAGAATCTCGATCGCGCAGTCAGATTTATGGTGGCCTCCGGACGTCCGGAGTTCTCCGATGAGCTTTGGCAACTGCTCACACTCCCAGACCCTCAAAACTATTTTTCGATTCTTCGCTACGGCTCCATATTTCGGCTTTCTGTGTTAGGAGGCCAAGTGGAGGACCGTATCGCGGGCCTACCTGAGGAAACGCGCAGTCATTTTTTGGGTGAAATCGTCAGCGAGGCAGGGGTGGAGGGAATTGAGTTGGCGACGAAGATTGGAAAGAAAGACCCTAGCCTCACTGTCCAGCGAGACCTGATTGGACACCTACATTTCCGCGGCGCAAACCGACAAATCATGGAGCTTCTGAGCGGCGGTTCGGGTGAGCTTTGGAAGACCTATGCTCTTTGCGCGGGAAGTGAAAAAATGGCGGACCCAGTAGTCGCGGCCCGCTTGCAAACGGAGCGGGAGAATCGGATCAAAAGTGAAATCGATCCTATCGTGAAAATCGGTCTGCTGCTAGCGCAGGATCCACTTCCGACATCTACGGCCGACGACGTTGCTACGGTGATCCGAGACGGCGATTTCTCACGCTTTGAGTTCCGATGGGCGCCCACGATCGGTCTTGCCCAAGAAAAATTTCCTGAAGCGGTGAATCATGCCCTGGTCGAGCGATTCTGCCGAGGGCGGGACATTCCGCACCCGGTTGATGAGACTTTGAAGAAGTGCGCTGCCACAGAGGATGAAAGGCTTTTCGAGCTTTTGCTGAATCCCAAAACCGAGAAGGATCTTTCGAAAGCAATCGCCAAGATCATTGGCCCAGGCCTTGTTGGAAAGTTGCTCGACCTTTTCCTGCCAGCAGCGTACGTGAAACTGCCAACAGCCGTCACGATACCTTCTCCTCGGACCCACGAATGTTGCCGGTTGCGGGATTTGTTGCTCGAAACCCGACTCAATTCCTTAATACCGGCCTTATTGCGCCGTAAGAGGACAAAGAACTCTGAGCAGATTTCTGGAATGGTCGAGCTTATCGCCAGGCATGGACGTGCGCTGAACTCCGAACCATTGGAAGGAGACTCTGACAAGCTAGGCTCCATTGCTCAGCTCTTTCCAAGTTGGGCCGAACAGCTCATTGCAGAACCGACGATGACTCGCGAAAGGCTGGCCGAATTAGCCATCGCCATCGGAAGAATTCCTCGCCCCGAACTCCTCGCGCCTCTTCTTCGCCTCAAAGACGAGGACCCCCGGCGACAAAAATTATCCATGGCACAGCGGAAATGGGGGGATTCCCTCACCATGGAAACCAACGGTTCATACGCGGGACAGTACGACCGGGCGCTCGCGGCCATTGGGGACAACGAGACGGTTCTCGCGATGCAGGGCCGCGTTGCCCTGACTTCGGAAGGAGTGGATGCTGCTCGGGTTCTTCAAAAAATCTGGGCCAAGAGGCATCCGACAAAGGGCCCACGAGGACACATGCCGTGGTCGAATTTCTCCTTGGTGACTCGGCTGCGTGAAGCCGGTGAACCTACCGAGACCGAACTGTCGGACTCCTATTCTTCGGTCTTTTGGGAGGTATTGAGCAGACTCAAACCTACAAACGAGGAAGAGCAGCGTCATGCGATGGCCCTGGGCGGGTTGGCCTTAACCATGCCGAGCCGCGGTGAGGCGGAAATCGTCGCCGATTTGATCAATCTGCCTTTGCCGACCCGACAAAAGTTTTTCTTCGTCCTCCAGTTTGTCCTTTCAGGCCGCGAAGTTGCCTCTGAGGTTCTGATGAAGGCGATCAAAGAGTTGGCGGCGGATTCCATCAATCAGCGGTGGATAGTCGACGAGCAGCACGGAGAGCTTGAGCGCTGGTTGGAACTTTTCCCCTTTTCCGATCAGCCGGAGTTACTGTTCGCAGCGTTGGATCAATCTCCTCGTCATGTCCTGCGGCCCTCGCGACTACGAGGACTGCTTGTCGCCATTTGCGCGGCGCCGTGGTTGGATCGCGAAGGAATGGTGAGGCGACTTGCGCAACGAGAACCCGAGTTTTATAGAGATGATGAATGGGTCGAAGCGCTGTTTTGGTGCACCCCGAAGTCCGCGAGGCGCAACTTGCTCGATGACGTTATCGAAGGTCGCATGCCAGGGATACTGAACGGTACGGCGTCTTGGAGGGTTCAACAGGGGTTTAAGGGCTTCCTAGCCGGCGATTTCGTCTTCCGGTCAGAAGTTTACCAAAGACTTAGGGGAAATCTTGAACCGGCTATTCATTCTTTCTTTCTCGGCCTGATTGCGGAGGCTCCTGACACCGATGCCGTCTTCTTCTTCCTCGGTGAATACGCCAAAACAGGCAAGTCGCTGGACGGACATTTGCATCAAGTGCTTGAAGGCGTCGTGCTGGAGAAAGATTTTATCTCTTCCTCTCACCCAGCCTATCAGTTGCGAAGTGTCGACGCCTCGCTGCTTCGTCAGCGGCTCTTTGCTCTTGCCATTAGTTCAAGTCCGCAAGCCCCGTTGGCTGGTCAGTGTCTGGAAGCCATTGACGAAATTCGCGATGAACATGGGCGAATTGATACAGAGCCGCGTCATCCTGACATCGCATCAGGGCGTGCCTGGCCTGCCGTCTGCGCGACGGTTTCTTGACGGACTTTCAGGAAAATTTGAAGTTGCGGTCCGATAGGGAAGCTAGGGCTAGCTTGGATGCATGGAAGATTTCGGTACAATTGCGGGCCTCGCAAAGCAGAAAGTCGTTATTGCAATCATTGTTAAACGCCAAATCCTTTGTAACCCGATTTTGTAACCCGGTAGCGTGAAAGTGGGTTGAGGTGGATCGAGATGAGAAAAGGCCGATTTCGCTTTTCGCCTCTGAAAAACGCGAAAAGTTGATTTGCGCGAAAATGCGCAAAAATGGGAAAAGTAGCTCGGAAATGTCCCAAACCAGGCGCTCTACCAAGCTAAGCTACACTCCGCGACTTGAACCGGGATTAGAATGCCCGCAATTACCCCTTAGGAAAAGGAAATCCGCAATGGCACTCTGGCAGCGTCGTCCACCGCCTCACGGCGGCGGCTACAACTGCGCTTAAACCTCGCCCACGTGCAATGCCACGATGCCGAGGGCGAAGTTGGTCCAGCGCGCGGCGGAGAAGCCGGCTTCGCGCATCATCGAGGCGAGCGTGGCCTGCGGCGGGAAGGCGCGGATGGAGTCGGCGAGGTATTCGTAGGCGCCGCGCTCGGGGGTGATGAACTGCGCGTACTTGGGCATGATATCGCGCATGTACCAGAAATAGAGCGGCGCGAGCCACGACGGCGGATGGGAGAACTCGAGCACGTAGGCGCGGCCGCCGGGACGCAGCACGCGCCGCATTTCCTTCAGGCCGGCGAGCCGGTCCGCGAAGTTGCGCAGGCCCCAGGCGATGGTCAGCGCATCGAAC